>Ga0206813_1076_pt1 | contig 24712 bp, 24 predicted proteins | sample Alteio_BWOrgCont_92_FD_152856 | JGI IMG/M metagenome (GOLD analysis project Ga0206813, IMG submission 152856) | Enriched cells from forest soil in Barre Woods Harvard Forest LTER site, Petersham, Massachusetts, United States -... | ecosystem: Environmental > Terrestrial > Soil > Temperate forest >...
TCATGCCGATGATCTGCTCGCCGTCGGTCTTCGTGATGACGGTGGGGACGAACTGCTCGTTGATCTCTTTGCTCGGGAAGATGATGTTGTCGAGGAGGTCGCGCGGGGTGTAGCGACCTCCGGCGCCGGTGAGGTCGGGGCCGGTCATGCCGCCTTCGTTGCCAAAGCGATGGCACGTGAAGCAGCCGACCGCGGCGAACATCTTGCGTCCATTCGCGAAAGTGCGGCCTTTCAGCTCTGTGCCGGGAGGGGTGATGTCGTCGAGCTTCCAATCGGTGAATGTGGAGCGCCCGGCGAATATGGCTGCCGCTGCTTCGAGCGCGGATTTCTTTTCGGGCTTTTTCGCGAGGACGGCGGCGAGTTCGGTCTTCTCGCTGTCGCTGAGACTCGCGAGGGCGTCGTTGTGGATGAACTCGAGAAATTTCTCGAAACTCGCGCCGCCGCGATAGTTGGCGGCTTTGAGGAACCACTCGAAATACGCGGTGTGCAAAGGCGTGGTCCAGCCGGTCTTCAGCATCCGCAGGGAACGGGCGTATTCCATCTGCTCCTCCTGGGTGGTGGCGTTCTCGAGAAGGGCGATGGCCTTGGTGGCGACGGTCGGCGACTGGAGATAAACGAGCGTCTCGCAGAGGAGGCGGTTGAGTTCGAAGGTAGGCGCGGGAAAGCAGGGATCGAATTTGGCGAGGAGCCCCTGGATGGAGGCGTCATCGGGGCGGCCGAAGCGGTTGAGCGTGATCTGGAGCGTTCGCACGAGGGTGATGCGCTGGTCATTGCTCAATGCGGCCCAGTCCAGTTTCTCGAGCGCGGAGAGGAGCCTGGCGCGCATGGCGGTGTCGGCGGGCGGATCTTGTGGTTTGCGGTGAAAGCGATCGATGCCTCCGCAGCGCGCGAGCGCGAGCAGGGCTTCGAGTTGTTTCGCGGGATCGCTTTCGTTCAGCGCCTTGTTTTCCCACGTATTGACGGGCTGATGCTCGACGGCCGTGCGCGCGGCCCAGCGAATGAAGCGATCGCTGTCGCCGAGTTTGGGCCAGGCGACTGACAGGGCGTCGGGGTCGGGTTGGTGAAACACTTCCAGTCTCTGCCGCTCGGCGCGCGCGGCTTCGCCGCCGGTGGGCGCGGGCGCCGGAGCGGTACTCTCACTGCCCGTGTAGGTCACGCGATACAATCCGCTCTGCACTTTTCGTCCGCCGATGGTGAAATACATGGCGCCGTCGCCGGGATGGATGATCGCGTCGGTCATGGGGAGCGGAGCGCCCGAGAGGAAGTCCTCCATGGTCGCCGTGTAAGTGGCGCCCTTGGGTTCCAGGCGGACGGCGTAGAGGCGGCCCCAGCTCCAGTCGAGGCAGAACAGGGCGTTCTGATATTTGGCGGGGAATTTCGCGCCGTAGCCAAACGTCATGCCCGTGGGGGAGCCGGGGCCCACGTTCAGCACCGGCGGGAGATTATCGGGATACCATTCGGCCCATTTTCCCGCGCCGACGCGCCAGCCAAATTCGGCGCCGCTCACGCAGTGGCAGACGCGAATGGGCCGATACCAGGGCGTGTTGAAGTCGTACTCCATATCGGCGTCGAAGGTCAGAAGTTCGCCGGCCTTGTTGAACGCGCCGTCGAAGATATTGCGGAAACCGCTGCTCCAGACTTCCCAGTCCTTTCCGTCGGAGGAGATCTTGTAAACGACGCCGCCGGGCGCGAGCACGTCGCGCATGAAGCCGCGGCCATCGGGCATGCGTGGCAGCAGATGATCTTCGCCCCAGTGCAGCGGGACACGCGAGCGGTTGAAGTCCGTCAGAGTCGTGCCGTCGCCCGTGATCAGGAACACGGATTTTCCATCGGGGCCGGGCAGCACGGCGTGGACGCCATGATCGCCGCGCCCTTGCATCCCGCGGAGCTTTTCGATCGTGTCGAGTTGATCGTCGCCATGGGAGGAAGTCACGCGGTACAGGCCGTCGTTCTCGGGTTTCTCGTAGTCATTCACGGCGACCCAGAGCGCGTTGAAAGCCCACAGCAAGCCGTTGGCGGCCTTGATCGGCGCGGCGATTCTTTGGATCGAGGCGGGATCCAGCGGCTGCCCGGGAGGCGGTGGCGTAAAGCGATAGAGAAAGCCGTACTGATCGCTGGTGATGATGCGCCCCTTGCCATCCACGCAGAGGTTTATCCACGAGCCTTGCTCCTCGAACGGCACGGAATAAAGCAGCTCGATCTTGAAATCCTTCATCACCTTGATCCGGTCCGGTGGTGTGGCTTTGTTTTCATTGATCCGCTTGCCGGCGTCGGCCTTTGCCGCTTTCGCGGCCGGCGGCTGCGGTGGCGCCGAGGTGTCCGCGGCGGCGAGGCTGGCGACGCCGAGGGCGGTGAGCAGGGGGATGGACAGGGAGGAAACGCGGATCTTCATAAGCAATAGGGGGACAGAGGGGGCCTGTTTATTCGAGAATCGGAACGCCGTGGCGAGCGAACAAATATCCGCCCAACTTCTGTGATTGCGCGGTGTTCTGCCAGGGGGAAAAAGCACTTTTTCCCCCTCTTCTTAGCCTGCGTGTGCATTTTGCCAGCGCTGATGCGCGCCGCGGATGCGACCAACCCGAACGCTGCCGGACAGGAGCCGATGCCAGAGGGCTTCAGCCGCGTCGAGATGAAGAAAAGTTCTTTAAGGAACATCCGGGAACGAAATAGAAATCGTGACGCCCCATGACAACACAATCGCCCACCCCTGAAGAGATCGAGAAATGGAACCGGTGGTTCGCCCGTGAAACGAACAACCTCGCCTGGACGCTCGCCGAGAATCCTGCTCGCACGCCGGCACAGCGCGAGGAGATGCTCCATGCGGCGCATGCCTCCGCGTATCACTGGAGCAGAGTTGGCGGGCAGCTTCACAAGGTCAGGGCAGAAATGCTTCTCGGGCTTGTTCATGCGCTCTCGGGGAATGGTTCCCCAGCCATCATCTACGCCCGGCGTAGCTGCGAGTATATCACCTCCCATGACAGCCCGGATTGGGAGATAGCGCTGGCGCACGCTGTTTTCGCCATAGCCGCCCACGCAGCACAGGACGCATCACTGTATGAGGAGCAGTATGCCCTGGCGAAACATTTCGGGGATGCCATTTCTGACGTCGAGGAGAGGGAGATCTTCGACCGGGTTTTCACCCAGCTGCCGGCGCCTACAGGGCAAGGGCTGCCGCAAAAAGTGTAAACGACGAAGAGTGGGCCCTCTCTGACACTATCTAAACCAATCCAAAGGCCATCATCGCGGCTTTGTTGGGCGAGTCGTAAAACTGCCACTGGATCGCCGTGAGGATCGCGTCCGGGACGTCGGCGACATCCCGCTTATTTTCGCGGTGTTCGCGCCTGCGGCAGCGGCGACGAAAAACGCAGCGACGCTGAAGCCGAAGCCCGCGCTGCACGCGGCGGGTCAAAACGATCCGCTGGTGAAATTCGAGTGGCAGGAGCTGACGATGGGCGCGTCCGGCTGACACGCGACACGCGTTGATGGAGAATTACGAAAGGCTGCCAGCCGTCCCACAAAGCCAAAGCTCGGCGGCGGTTCGATCTTTGAAGGTGCGAATATAGGCTTTACAGGCCGACAGTTCCGCTTGCCGGCCCATTCCGAATGAGGCGAGATCAGACGTCACGATAGCCCATCGCGCTTTGATCCCCAGGGCGTTCTGATCGACAAAATCCACCAGGCGGCGCATGTATTCTGAAGTCGCTGGCTTAAGGATCCTGCTGCGATCCAACAAAATGCCGAAGCCGGACTGAAAACGCGGATCTTCGAGGACCGCCTCGATCGTGGTCTTCCACTGCTCAAATGAAGGCTGGATTTGGTAAACGACGCGCACGCTGCGGCGTTCAACGTCGAACTCGACGTAAAGCGGTTTGTTCATTCCGAATCCAGCACCATCAGGAAATGAAGAGCATCAGTCAAGCCGCGGTCTTCTCCCCGAATCGCGAGAGCGCCGCTCGTCAACACACTCCCCCCATTGTTCTTCCTGACCGAACGGGGAGGGTCTGCAAGGGAGCGACGGAGCGCTTCCCTCCTACAGCAAAGGGATGGACGCCCATTTTTTAGGACTTGTCTCGATTGGGTTTGTAAACGGGTCGAAATCAGGTTTTTATCCCGCTTGCGGGTCCGAGGTTGCGCGGGATGGATTCTCACGCGAAAATTGCTTTGCATCCGGGAGGTTTACCGTTGAGGTAATTGGTTCTATGAGTCAGCAGCGCAGAGTCGTCATCACTGGAATGGGCGTCATTTCGCCCGTCGGCAACGATCTCCAGACGTTTTGGAAAAATCTTACCGAAGGGGTGAGCGGCATCGGTCGCGTCACGGCCTTCGATGTGAGCCAATACGACTGCCAGATCGCGGGGGAAGTGCGCGGGTTTGAGCCGGTGAAGGTTTTCAAGAACGCGAAGGACGCCCGCAGGGCGGACCGCTTCGCGCAACTCGCAATGGCGGCCTCGAAGATGGCGATCGAAGACGCGGGGCTCTTGCAGGCCGCGGACCCCGAACGTTGCGGCGTGATGATCGGCAGCGGCATTGGCGGCCTGAGGACGCTGGAGGACCAGCACACGGTGCTCATGAACAAAGGGCCGGGCCGCATTTCGCCCTTCATGATTCCGATGATGATTTCGAACATGGCGAGCGGTCTCGTTTCGATCGAATTTGGCTGGCAGGGCCCGAATTTCGCGCCGGTTTCCGCTTGCTCGACAGCATGCCATGCCATCGGCGAAGCCTGGCGGATGATTCGCGACGGCGACGCCGAGGTTTTTCTCGCCGGTGGTTCGGAGGCGACGATCGTGCCTCTCGGTCTTGGCGGATTTGGCGCGATGAAGGCGCTCAGCACCCGCAACGACGAGCCGACCCGGGCGTGCCGTCCTTTTGACAGGGACCGCGACGGGTTCATCATGGGCGAGGGCTCCGGCATCGTGGTGATCGAGGAACTCGAGCACGCGAAGAAGCGGGGAGCGCGGATTTATGGAGAACTGGCTGGATACGGCTTGAGCGCGGACGCTTTTCACATGAGCGCGCCGCTTCCCAACCATGAGCAGGCGCAGCGTTGCATGCGGCGGGCCGTGGCGGTTGCCGGTTTGAATCTCGAAGACGTCGATTACATCAACGCCCACGGGACATCGACGCCGGTTGGCGACCTCGCGGAAGTGCGCGCGGTGAAGGCCGTATTCGGGGACCGCGCGAAGAATGGATTGATCGTGAGCTCCACGAAATCAATGACCGGTCATCTTCTCGGAGCGGCGGGCGCTGTCGAGACCATCGCCTGCGTCATGGCCATCAAGACCGGCATTATTCCTCCGACGATCAATCTGGAGAATCCCGATACGGAATGCGACCTGGACTTCGTTCCCAACGTGGCGCGTGAAAAGAAGATCAGAGTGGCGGTCAACAACAGCTTCGGGTTTGGGGGACATAATGCCACGATTGTGGCGACGGCGTTTGAAGGGTGATCCACCCCGGAAGCGACGGAGCGCTTCCCTCCACGGCATCGTTGCCGTCATTTTCCCCATCTACGGCAGCTTGCGATGGTGTTTTGCATCAGCATTGCGATGGTCATTGGGCCGACGCCTCCCGGCACTGGAGTGATCGCGCGGCATTTCGGGGCGACCTCGGCGAAGGCTACGTCGCCGACGAGCTTTGAGCCTTTGGGGGATTCGGGGGCGGGGACGCGATTGATGCCGACATCAATGACCACAGCGCCGTCCTTGACGAAATCCGCTTTCACGAACCCGGGCTGGCCGATGGCGGCGATGAGAATATCTGCCTGACGACAAACGTCGGGAAGGTGTTTGGTGCGCGAATGGGCGACGGTCACGGTGGCGTCGCCGCCGGGGCCTTTGTTCATGAGGAGGAGCGCGAGCGGTTTGCCGACGATCATTGAACGGCCAAGCACAACGACGCTGGCGCCTTTGGTCTCGATGCCGGTTTCGATGAGGAGCCGCTGGCAGCCGAGCGGGGTGCAGGGGACGAATCCGTCCGTGTCGCCGAGGGCGAGCTTGCCGACACTGACGGGATGGAAGCCGTCCACATCCTTGCGCGGGTCGATCGCCTCGATGACGGCGCGTTCGTCGATGTGGGACGGGGGCGGGGATTGCACGAGGATACCGTGGATTTTGGGATCGGCGTTGAGTTGGCGGACCAGTTCGATGAGCGTTTCCTGGGAGGTGAACGCCGGAAGCTCGTATTTTACCGAGTGCATTCCGAGTTCGGAGCACGTCTTGTCCTTGGAGCGGACGTAAGCGCGCGAAGCTGGATCGTCGCCGACCAGGACTACTGCCAGCCCCGGCTTCAAGCCAAGAAGGGCGAGCTTGTCGATGGCGTCCAGGGATTGGGCGTGAATTCTTTGGGCGATGGCTTTGCCGTCGATGAGATGCATATCAATTGCGGATTGCGGATTGCGGATTTCCGGAGGGTTCCTCTTCTTCCGGGTCTCGGCAGATTGCGGGGACGAATTCCAAGGAATGCAGGCCACGGTTATCAATCCGCAATTCGCAATCCGCAATCCGCAATTGGGCGGCGGTCATTCGCCGCCGAGGATGTTTTCGAGGCGGGCGCGCTCCTCTTCGAAGTCGGTTTCGTTTTCCGTGGGCGGCACGGTGCGCAGGGGCAGGAGTGTGATATCGACGCGGGCGAATGGTTTCGGGATGCGGAAGGCGTCCCAGCTTTTGAGCTGCCAGAAACGGGAATATTGCACGCGGATGGGCATGACCAGGGCGCCGGTCTTTTGAGCGAGCGCGATCGGGCCAGCGTTCAGTTTGTAGCGCGGACCGCGCGGGCCGTCGGGAGTGATGGCCACATCGTATCCCTGCGCGATGAGCCGTTTCATCTCCAGCAGGGCGGCTGCCCCGCGGCGCGAACTCGAGCCGCGAATGGGACGGATATGAAACCGCTGGAGGAACGCGGCGAGGATTTCTCCGTCCTTGCTGGCGCTGGTCAGAGCAGAGCCCGGGCGTTGGGGCAGGTAATGGTTCAGCAGATGCGGAATGACAAAGAGCCGGTTATGCCAGAAGACCCAAATGAGCCGCGGCTCGGACGGGCCGCCAAGGACGCCGGCTTCGTCACGCACGTGGATGCGGAGGGTGGCGACCACGAGCCGGACGATCCCTGCGCCGACGATCGCGATGAGACGGGCTTTCTTCTCCGGAGTCACTCGGCGTTCTCCTGCCAGCGAAACGCGCTCAACGCGGGGAGGCCCAGTTGATCCAGAATGCGCGCCACGACGGTGTCGGCGAGTTGCTCGATGGTCTTCGGGCGGCTGTAGAAACCCGGAGACGCCGGCAGGATGATGGCGCCGGCTTCGATCAGCGTCACGGTGTTCCGCGCATGGATGAGGCTCCATGGTGTCTCTCTCGGCACGAGGATCAGCTTGCGGCGCTCTTTGAGAAAGACATCCGCCGCGCGGAGCAGCGTGGATTCGCTCGTGCCGGCGGCGATTCGCCCGAGGGTGCCCATCGAGCACGGAACCACGACCATGGCGTCGAAGCGCGCCGAACCGCTGACGAACGGCACATTCATCGTCCTGTCCGCGTGCTGATGCACCCCGTGGGGGACGAGCAATTCGCCAAGTTCCTCCGCGATGACCTGTTTGCCGTGGGCGCTGAGAACGAGATGGACCTCGTGCGCCGCGGGATCGATCTGATCGAGCAGGCGTTGGAGATAAATCGCGCCGCTTGCGCCGGTGCCGGCAATGACGAGTTTCACGGTATTTCGATCTGCCGACAGATGGCCTGGCGGTTTGTAAAGGGGATCACAGGTTCCGGGTAACGAACCAAGGTTGGCTAGAGATATCCCACCGAGTGCAGCCGGCGTGTGAGGTCACCCTGGCGCGTAAGCAGTTCGGCGTAGAGATCCTTGTGATCGGTTTCCGGTTTTGTCCGGGTGGATTCGTCGAGTTTCACGATGCGGGCGCAAAGCTCCCGGAAAGTCGTGGGCTGGCCGAGCGCCGCCTGGCTGGCATAGGCGGCCTGGATGGCGGCCCCGAGCGCGGCGCCTTCGGAGGAGGCCAGACCGATGGTCGGCACGCCGAAAATATCCGCGGCCATCTGCCGCCAGACGGCGCTCTTGCTGCCCCCACCGGTGAGCCGGATCTCGGTGGGTTGGATGCCCAATTCGCGAAAACGCCCGAGGCCATACGCGAGGCCGAGCGTGACGCCCTCCATCGTGGCGCGAGCCAGGTGGGAGGAAGTCATGCTTTCGGTTCTGAGGCCGTGAAAGACCCCGCTTCCATTCGGGAGATTCGGCGTCCGCTCCCCGTTCATGTAAGGAAGGAAAAGGAGGCCTCGCGAGCCGGGGGGCGCTTCGAGCACGTGGGATTCCAATTGCGCGTGCGACCATCCAAACATCTTGCGCACCTGCTCGGTGGCCACCGTCACGTTCATCGTGCAGACGAGGGGAAGCCACCGATCCGTGCTGTCGCAAAATGCCGCGACCTCTCCCAGTGGATCGATAACGGGCTTCTCGGCATAGGCATAGACGGTGCCGGAGGTGCCCAGGCTCACGGTGACCACGCCTGCCTGCACATTGCCGGTGCCGATGGCGCCCATCATATTATCGCCGCCCCCCGCGCTCACGGTCACTTCCCCCTTTGAGAGGCTCCAGGCCTCGCGCAGATTTTCCCGGAGGAGCCCGAAAGCGCGGCGCGAACTAGCCAGCGGAGGAAGGGCGCCGGCGAGATCCGGATCGATGAACTCGATCAATGGCTCGCACCATTGCTTTTCCCGGACATCGAGCAGGCCCGTGCCCGAGGCGTCGCCGAATTCCATGCCGCGTTCGCCCGTGAGGTAGAGATTGATGTAATCATGCGGCAGCAGGACGGTCGCGAGCGCCTTGTAGTTTTTTGGTTCTTTCTCCTTGAGCCAGAGGATCTTGGGCGCCGTGTATCCCGGCAGCATGGCGTTGCCCGTCAGCTTGATGAGCTCGGTTGGGCCGCCGAACTCCTCCTCGAATTGCTTGCACTGCTCCGTGGTGGACGTATCGCACCACAGCTTGGCGGGACGGATGACCTTGTTCTTTTTATCGAGCGGCACAAACCCATGCTGTTGTCCGCTGACCCCGATGGCCCTCACCTCGTCCCTGCGTTTTCCGAGCTTTTTTATTACCTCACGGACGGTGGCGTCCACGGCGTCCAGCCATTTCTGCGGTTCCTGCTCGAGATGCCCCGGCGGCAGCCCTTCGATGAGCCCATAAGCCTGGGAGGCCGATGCGAGGATTTCGCCGGAGGCCAAATCCAGTGCCACGGTCTTGGTGCTTTGAGTGCCGCTGTCGATGCCGAGGGCGATCATGTGAAAGTTTTCGATTTTCGTTTTGATGGGCTGCGCGTATCAGTCCGCAACGGACTGGAACGCTAAGGCGGAATAGTTCAGACTGAAAACTCAAAACTTCACCATGGTAACGAAACTCCTTCATACGCGGTATCGCGTGAGCGATTTGGAAAAGACGGTATATTTTTACAAGGAAGTGCTCGGCCTTCAGGAGGTGCGCAGGAGCCGCTCCTCGCGCGGATCGGAGCTGGTGTTTTTCAAAGCGCCGAACAGCGCGGAGGAAATCGAGATTTGCAAATTCGATGAAAGCGGCCCGGTGCAGGTGGGTCCGGATCTGACCCATCTGGCGTTCGAAGTGGACGACATCGAGGCGTTTGGCCGCCATGCGGCAGCGAAGGGCTATCCGCTTTCCGACGGGCCATCGCCATCCGGCACGGGCAGCGTGATCGCCTTTCTCGACGCGCCCGAGGGCTACGAGGTGGAACTCATTCAGCGGGCGAAATAGGCCTATGGACTTTGACTGGCTCGATGCCCCCTTCGATCTTCGGAAGACGACTCCAAAGGAGATCGAAGAATCGTTTGAAGACCCTTTCAGTCTTCGGCTCCTGCCCGATGGAGAAGAGGAAGGGGAAGCCGTGCGCTATTTCAACCTCGGCAAATCGGTGGGGGATCGCGGAGTTTTTACGGTCTTTTGGACCGACGGGAAAAAATACCGAGCCATCTTCGCGCGCGACATGACTCCGGAGGAAAACGCATTTTACGAGCGCAAGAACTCGGAGATGGGATATTAGTCTCCATTCCCCCTTTGCTCCATGAAAGTCATTACCCGCTGGTCGGACATTCCTCATTTTGAAACCGAGGAAGAGGAAGCTGTCTTTTGGGCGGATAGCCGGATCGACGTGCGGCTGATGAACGCTTCGCTTCTGAAGGCCGACACTCGCGAATCCACGACCATCACACTGCGTTTCGATCCGCGGCTCCTGGCCCGCATCAAGCGGATCGCCCGTTCCCGCTACCTGAACTACCAGAGCATGATCAAGCAGTGGCTGAGCGAGCGCCTGGAGAAGGAGATTTAGGAGGAAGAGGATTGAGGATGAAGGAGGGGTCGAGAAGGGGAATGAGGAAAGCAAGAACGCAGGAATGCGGAGGATTGGCCGCAATTCCGAGGTATGAATCGCGATGGGACATGGAATGAGACGGGCTTGCTGCATTCCTTCCCAGCAGATGGTTTGAAGATTCGCTGGCACAAGCCGGTGGGGCGGAGGTTGTCCAGTCCTGCGGTTGCCGACGGCCGGGTTTTTCTCACCGATGCGCAGTTTATGCAGCCTGCGGCCAAGGAGAGGATTCATCAGCCGCGCGCATCTGCTGGATCCGACAATGCCGTTTGGCGGCAGAAACTACGCGTGGGCTCCGCCTGCCTACGCGAACCGCTGCATCTTCGCACGGAGTGATGTGGAACTGGTTTGCGTTTCTCTTGAAGAGAAACCGTAATTGCCGTCTCCGGATTTACTGGAGAGGCTGTGTGGCAACACCCTCTTTTTTAGTGATTCAAACCCTGCGGGGGCGGGGCGTGCTGAACGTTCCGATGCGTCTGACCGGATGGTGCTCCAGATGACGCGGATCTCGCTGCGGGCCCCCGGCCTGACTGTGAGCCTCGATTCCCCTCAGATTGGGCCAGTGGCGAATGGTAGGCGGATTGCTGCCCCGGGTGGAAAGGATCCTCGTGGCGGGATTCAGCCACGGGATGAAATGGGTCTTCGTGGCGGGACTCTGCCCCCGGATGAAACGGATCTTCGTGACGGGATTGGGTTTCGTGATGGAAGGGATCCTCGTGATGGAAGGGATCTTCCCGGTGAAACGGATCTACGTGGTGAAACGGGTCCTCACGGCGAAACGGATCTTCGCGGCGAAATGGGTCCTCCCTGTGAAATGAGTCCTCCCGGCGATTGAGGCTGACCGTCCTGGCGTCACGTTCTCTGTGCTCCTCCTCGCGAACCCTCGTGGCGAATCTGGCGGCAAAAAACCGTCGGACCCACTCGGTCCCCGCATAGAAATAGTGGGCGCCCAGCGATACGCCGGAAGTCTGCGAGTGAGCCGGGGCATCCAACGAACTCCCAAATTGAGCGGGATACGTGTTTGTCCCGGGCAAGGAAGATTCAGTGGGATGCGTGCTTGCGCCGGGGAGTTGGACACCGTCCGGCGTTTCCGGCGACTGTTGGCTTCCTGAGCCGGGGCGAAGCGTCTGTGTCGTTGCGGCAAGACCGCCCAAGGCGATCAATGTGGTCAAAAGAGCGGGGAGTCGAAGCATGGTGAGTCCTTGTTAGTGGGCCGCAGCAATCGCAGGTAGGGCGAGGAATGCGGCAATCGGCAAAGCGGAGCATGAACCAGTCTCCGAAGAATTTCGAAGCTGCCTCCATGCGCAGCATAAATGTCGATACTCAAGCCGCATGAAGGCGATGTTTATCAAAATGGTAAGGAACTGCAAGCGCGAAAATCGCTTTTTTGCTCCAAGCGTGTTTTCGCTCATTTTCGCCGAAACGCGGGCGACGAGACGGAAGGTGTTTTCCTGGCTGAGAGGCTCCTCTAAACGCGCTCAATGCGCCAACGAGGCTCTTCTCCGCGGTTGAGTTCGAGCCAGCCAAAGCTCGCGGGAGCGCCCTTGTTGGGACGGCCTAGAGATCCCGGATTGAGGAAACGGGTCGAACCGCGAAGTTCATTCCGGGGGACATGGGTGTGGCCGTGAAGGAGCAGATCGAATCCTTCCGGCGGTTGTGGCGGCGGGATGTGTTCGAGTCGAATACGCACCCCTTCTATCTCCATGTCGAGCCGTTCCGGCCAGTGAGGACAACTGTCACAATTGCCCAGGATGACCCGGACTGGCGGTCCGACCTGCTCCAGGGAATCGATCAAGACGGGCGAACATACGTCCCCGAGATGCCAGATTTCGTTGGCCCCGGCGATCCTTGCCAGTATCTCGGGCGGCAATCGATCGTGAGTGTCGGAGAGGACTGCGATTCGCATTGGAAGAAATTGCGGATTGCGGATTGCGGATTGGATTGCGGGCCGAGCGAGTCTCAGGAGTCCGCGGCTAGGCCGTCGAGGGGACGGCGGGGCGGACAACCTCATGGCACGGGCGCGCCGTATCGATGCGCGACCCCCCAATCGTCACTATTTTCGGCGGAGCAAAGATTGGACCGGGAATGAGTTTTGCACGACGTCGCGCACCCGCTCCGGCGGCAGAACCTTATCGGTAAGGTAGTCGAGATTTCCGTCGCGGCCGATGATTGCGATGCCGAAATCTTTCTTCACTCCGTAGGCGTCCGCGACGGCCGGGCCATTGTTGACGATGGCGATGGGGATGTTTGTCCGAATCAGGGCGTCTCCTTCGCGAAGCGCCACCGCGAATATGGTTTCCTTGCTGGCGAATTGCTCAAAGAGTTCCTGGAGGTATTTCACCTGCTTATTGAGCGCGCCCGTCTTTGCGGACTTCCCGATGAGCAGCACTATCGATTGGCCGCGGAGGCTGCGCAGAGTGCGAGGTTTTCCGCCGACTCCGGGGATGCTGAAATCCGGGGCAAGATGCACGACCGCACTGTTGACGGGCGCGGGTTCCGCGGAAGCTGTGGATGCAGTGACAACCACCGCCAGGCAGAGGGCGGCGAGAATGGAGCAAATCGAGGGGCGCATGATGTTAAACCCTAAGGATATCGGCTTCTTTGCTCGCGAGAGCTTCGTCGATCTTTTTCACAAACTGATCGGTGAGTTTCTGGACTTCTTTCTCATAGCTCCCCAGGTCGTCTTCGCTGATATGGCCATCCTTTTGGGCTTTTTTGATCGCATCGATGCCCTCGCGCCGGGCCGATCGGACGCGGACGCGCGCTTCTTCCCCCATTTGTTTGACGCCTTTGACCAAATCCTTGCGCCGCTCCTCGGAGAGCTGGGGGATCGGCAGGCGGATGATCTTGCCGTCCACTGCGGGGTTGATGCCGATTTTCGATTCCTTGATCGCCTTCTCGATGTCCCTGGTCGTGCTGGCGTCAAAGGGCTGGATGACCAGCAAGCGGGGCTCCGGCGTGGTGATGAGCGCGAGTTGCTTGAGCTTCATCTGCGAGCCGTACGCTTCCACGTCGATATTTTCGACAAGCGCCGGCGATGCCTTGCCAGTGCGGACGGCGGCGAATTCGTGAGTCATGTATTCGAAGCCCTTTTCCATGGTGGCTTCGGTTTCCAGGAGGATTTCATCAGGGTCCATAGCGCATTTATTCCAAGGTGACTAGAGTGCCGACCGGTTTGCCAAGAACCACTCGCTTGATGTTTCCCGAGCGCATCATATCGAATACGATGATCGGCATCTTATTGTCCTGGCACAGGCTGAAAGCGGTGGAATCCATAACGGAGAGGCGTTTCGACAACGCTTCGGTGTAGGTAATCCGGTCGTATTTTTTTGCGTTCTTATCCTTGAAAGGGTCTGCCGTGTAAATGCCGTCCACTTTCGTGGCTTTCAGGATAATCTCCGCGCCGATTTCGTTTGCGCGCAGGGCGGCCGTCGTATCGGTCGAGAAAAAGGGGTTTCCCGTGCCCGCGACAAAGATGACGATACTGCCATTCTCCAGTTGATCGATCGCGCGACGCCGGATGAAAGGCTCGGCCACGTTGTCCATTTTGATCGCGGTCTGGACGCGGGTCGTGAGGCCCATTTGTTCGAGGGCGCTCTGGAGGGCGAGGCCGTTGATAACAGTGGCGAGCATGCCCATGTAGTCTGCGGTGGTGCGTTCCATGCCGCGGTGGTGGGCCGAAAGGCCGCGCCAGATATTGCCCCCGCCGATGACGACCGCCACTTCGACGCCCATGTCATGCACTTCCTGGATCTGGTGACAGATCTGCTGGACGATCTCCGGGGAAATATTGTCCTGACTCCCGGCGGCCTTCAGCGCTTCGCCGCTCAGTTTCAGGACGATGCGCTTGTACTTGGCTTTGAGAGAGTTCTTGGATTTTGCGCGGGCGGAGGGCTTGGGCATCGCGCGCAGATAGAACACAAAAGCCGCGGCGATTGGAAAGTGAAATCCGTGTGGCGCTGCGCGGAAAGGATGAGGGACGAACGATGAGGGAGGAAGAATCCTCTTAGAGAGAGGCGACGGAGTGAGCCATCCGTGTGCCGCCTTCCACGAAGCCGCCGGCGAAATCGATCACACAAATCCTTCCGAAGCTGGCGTGCGGCCCGCAGGCTATCCCCATGAAATGGAAGGCCGTGCTGAAGATATTCTTTCGGTGTCCCCGGGAGCGTTCGCCGTCGTCCACGATCAGGGCGATGACGATGCCGCGGGGATCGCGCTCCCCGTAATAGATGTTTTCGCCGGCTTGCCCAGTCCATTGGCCAAAGCGCGCCATGCGGTCCCAGGGCATCGTGCCGCCGGAGCCGACGTGTCCGCGCCCGCCATTGGGCCCGAGATCGAGCACATGGGAGAGGGCGCTGCTGCAAATGCCGTCAGAAAGCACGAGGGGAGGAAGCGGACGCGCCTTTTCCAGAAAATGGACGGCTTCGCGGATGGCAGACTCCCCCTCGATGCCATGGTACCCCGCCATGCGGCTGGCGAGGATTTGGGCGTATTGTTGGGGGGCGGTGCGGGCCAGATTGAGTTCGTCGCGCACTTGGATGGAGAGGTCGGAAGCGCTGGCAAAAACAGAGAGAAGTATAGAGAGGAGAGGGATTGCTATAAATTTCACAAATTCTGTCAAAGCACGGGAGATGCCATCCCGGAGGGAATTTTAAAAATCATCATCAAGTGATTTTGAAAATGCCCGCGATCTTTTGCCTTGCCGAGCGGCGCATGCGCAACTAGATTCTCCTTCGTAACCCCAGACAAGAAAGCGCCTCTTCGGCTTCGGCTGAAGAGGCGTTTTCAATTTTACCGGACGACGTCTAATTCACGGCCTCTCAGCGTGAGAAGAATTGTTCGTGAATCGCGACGCAAAGGTAGTAGGCGCCGCACAGGGAAATCGCGAACGAACCGTACCGCATGGCCGGCTTTGCGAAGCCTTCTTGAAAGACGCGCCGCCCGAGGACGAGCAAGCCGAAAAGCGGCAATACTACCAATTGATGACCGATTTCCACTCCGAGGCTGAATGCTCCGAGGGCAATCCAGATTCCGATCGCGGGAAGACCGGCCATGGCATCGAGCAGTCCGCCGGCGAAGCCCAGGCCATGGACGAGGCCGAATGAAAACGCCACGGCCAGACGTATCCAGGAGCGGGAACGGTGGGGCCAGAGCACGTTCTCCAGCGCCACGAACACGATGCTGAGCGCGATGACAGGCTCGACCACCCAAGGTGGCAGCCGGAAGATATCGAAGACGGACAAGGCCAGAGTGATCGTATGCGCGAGGGTGAAAGCCGCGATGACCTTCACCATGTCCCAGAAGCTGACCGCGGCCAGCACGAGGGCGCTGACGAAAAGCAGGTGATCGTAGCCTGTAAGGATATGCATCACCCCATGCCGAAGGTACTCGCGAAATGTTTTCCAGCCTTTCTCCGTCGCCGCGGGCGCGGGTCTCCCTTCCTCGCTGGCAGCCAGGCGGGTGGCGAACTCGAAAGACTGCCGGCTGCGAAGCAGTCCGGTGGTGACTTCATCGGAACCGTTGCGCTTGAGGCGGACGACGTAACTGACGTCCCACGCCATCCCGGCGGCGTAAGGGAATTCCCGAAGCATATCCTGGGAAATCGTGATTCCGGAAGGCGGTGGCCCGTCAATCGGGTAATCGAGTTCAAATTGGTAAATGGAATTCTCGTCGGAGGTGAAGGCGGGTGGGGGGCTGGTCCTCGTAACCTGGCCCGCGAGTTCGCGGCCATCCGCCAGGACTCGCAGATGGCTCCGCACGTAGTTTCCCTCGCGCTGCGCTGCTTCCGCCAGCCTCGTCGCATCCACGATCGCGCCGTCTTCCCTGGCTTCGAGTCCCTGGGCGACGCCAATTTCCCTGGCTGAGACGTTCACCGCCAGACGGATATGGCCGGGTTCGGACAGGATCCACATGGGCTCCTGGACGAGAGGATGCGCCCCGGCGCTGCCTGCCGCGGCGCAGAGCGCGAAGAGGAATGCGATAAAGCTGCGCATATAACCGGCGGGCTGGGGAGGCTGCGGTTCCAACTCGGATCGCTCAACTTAGCTGCGCCAGCACTTCGCGGATATTGGCGAGGAGAAGCTCGAAATCCACCGGCTTTGTGAGGTGCCTCCAGAAACCCGCCATTTCCGAGCGGCGCACGTCGTCCTCCATGCCGAAACCGCTGAGGGCGATGCCGGGGAGATGGTAATTTTCGGAAAGCTCCCGCATGAGCTCCGTGCCGCTGCCGTCCGGCAACCCGAGGTCGCTGATAACGAGGCGAATCGGATGGGTGCGTCCGTTGGCGTCCACCGTTTCGTGGGCGGCGGCGGTTTCCGCGAGCCCTTGCGCGATGCACGAGGCCACCGTCACGTGAAACCCGGAGCGGCGGAGCATTCGGGCCATGACGTGGGCGGTATCGGCATGATCCTCCACCAGCAACAGATGGGTGGCAGGCGCCTCGCGGTCTCTTTGCGCGGGGGCGGCCGGGGATTTTTTGGAGACGACGCCGGTGACTTCCGCCGGGCTGCAAAGCGGCACGCGAATGCTAAACGTGGAGCCTTTGTCGTGCCCTTCGCTATGCGCGGAGATGGTCCCGCCGTGCGCGTCCATGATCGCCTTGCTGATCGCGAGGCCGAGTCCGAGGCCGCCAAACTGCTGGGTGATTTTACGATCTCCCTGGACGAATGCGCCGAAGATTCGAGGTAGAACATCCGGAGTGATGCCGATCCCGGTGTCTTGCACCTCCACCGTGAGCCACGAGGAGCCTTCGTGGAGTTCCCGCCTCGATCTCACAAAAATCCGGCCCCCTGGAGGCGTGAATTTGATGGCGTTTTTGAGCAGGTTCCAAAAGACCTGCGTCAGGCGGCCCGCATCCACCCGCGCGGTATGCGTTTCGTCGGCCAATTCCTCGTGGCAGATGATCATTTTTTCCGCGGCCTCGTGGGCGCAGCAGGTCTTGATGGCGTGCAGAATGATTGGGCGGATATCGAGAGTGTCGAATTGAAGCTCCAGTTTTCCCCTGGCGATGCGCGTGATGTCGAGCAGATCATCGATGAGGCGCGCTTCGAGTTCGATATTGCGGAAAATGATGGAGATATCTTCCTGAACGTCCTGCGGCAGGCGCTCATCGCGCTGCAACGCGGACACCAGCGCGAGCACGGGTGTGAGAGGAGTTCGCAACTCGTGGCTGAGCGTGGCCAGAAAGTGATCCTTCGCCCGGCTGGAGGCTTCGGCTTCCATAAGCTGCCGCTCGGAGCGGACTTGTTTCATGACCCGGTCCACCGTTGGGACCACCAGTTCCACGAAATTCTGCGTCTTGGGGATGAAATCGCGGACTCCCGCGCGCATGGCTTCCACGACGCGGGTTTCGTCGCCGAAGCCGGTCACCAGGATCGCCGGCACGTCGTATCCCTGGCTTTGAAGCGAGCGATAGAACTCGAGGCCGTTGGTGGATTCATTGAGCTGATAATCAAAGAGGAGCAGTTCGATCTGGCCCGTGGACAACTTGGCCAGCGCCACCGCGGTGGTGGTGGCGACATCGACGCGATATCCGGCCCGCTCGAGATGGATTCTCTGCAAGCGGCTGATCCCCGGATCATCCTCAAGCACCAGAACGAGGCCGCGATGTCCCGGCGTGTTCATCGTCACTTGCCGCCATTGCGCGGGCGGCGAACGATCTGCAGGAACAAGCCGAGGCGCCGGATGGCATCGATGAAGACATCGTATTCCACGGGCTTGGTGATGTACACGTTGCAACCGAGTTCATAGCACCGGTCGATCTCCCGCGGATCGTCGGTGGTCGTCAGCATGATGACCGGAATGCGAAAGGTATGCGGATTGGCCTTGATCTGTTTCAGCGCTTCGATGCCATCGATGCGAGGCATGTTGATATCGAGCAGGATGACGATGGCTTCATCGAGCTCCTTCGAATGGGAAGCGCCCCTGGAACTGAGGCAATCGAGCAATTCCTGGCCGTCCCGAACGCGGAGGAAGCCGTTGATGAGGCCGGCCCGCTCAAGATTGCGTTGCACAAGATTGGCGTGCCCGTCATCGTCTTCAGCGAGCAGAATCGTTACGGGGTTCGTAGTGGTCATTGTGGGTTGCGAGGGCGAAAGTTAACCGATTCCTTGCGGGGGGGCAACGGCGCTCAATGGAGAAAACTCCGCCTTTGCCGGAAATGCGACGAGAAAGGTGGACCCGGCTCCCTCGGTGGACTCCACCCAGACCTTGCCGCCGTGCCGTTCCACCACGCGCCGCACGAGCGCCAATCCCACTCCCTCGCCTGGCACCACCGAGCCGTGGAGACGCTGAAACACGGCGAACACCTTTGGAAGGTAGGCGTCCGCGATCCCGAGGCCATTATCCTTCACGTAATAGGTACGGGGGGCTTCCATATCGTCCACTTCGCGCTCCGTCATCCCGATTTCAATTTTTCCCGGGCGGCTGGGATCGAGGTAATTGACGGCATTGCCGATCAGATTCGCAAAGATTTGCTCGACGGCGGTGGGATCGGCCCAGACGGGCGCGAGTTTCAGGACGGTGATCTCCGCTTTGCGCTCGGCGATGGTGCCCCGCATCGCTTCGAGGATGCGGGAGACGATGGGCCGCAATTCGACCAATTTTGGCCGATACTCCACCCGGCCCGCGCGGGAGAGGCGAAGCAGCGCGTCAATGATTCCGGAAAGCCGGGTGACGGCCGTCTGGATGTAGTGGATGGATTCCGCGACGTCCTTGTCGATGAGCAGCTTCGCCGAGGTGCGGGCTTCATCGGAAAGATCTCCGGCGAGGATATTTTGGAGTTCGAGGCGCGCCGTGCCGAGTTCCCTGCTGAATCCCTGCAGATTGACGAGCGGAGAGCGCAGATCGTGCGAAACGCTGTACACGAACATCTCGATCTCCTGAGTCTTATGGCTGAGATCGCGGTTGGCGCGGGTGAGTTCGGAAGCCCGGCGCTCGAGCGTCTGCTGATAGACACGCTCCTTAAAGCGCGCTCCGTTCAAGGCGTCGGACATCGAGTGAAATTGCGCGTCAAGATCGTGGATCTCATCCGTGCCATCAAGGACCGGCGGCAGTTTCTCCCCGCGCGCGATCCGCCGCGTATTCTCGGCGACGGCCAGAATGCGGCCGCCAATCTCACGGCTGAACATTCCCGCCGCCATGGCGCCGACGAGGAGATTGACGGCCATGCCGCCGACGAGAAGCCATGTTTGTTCGACGCCCGAACGGCGGAGCGTCTCCAGGCGCTCCGCATCCAGCTTTTCCTCGTTGGCGCGGAACGACTCGATCTTGTTCTGAAGCTCGTCCATCAGCTCTTTTCCCTTGAGCGTCTTGATTGCGGCCACCGCTTTGTCACGCTCACTGCTCCTGACCTCGGAAATGGCCTGGTCCTGGAATTCGAGCTGCGATTCGGCCAGCCTGGCGATGTGATCGAGGCGGTCTTCCTGGCTGCGGTTGTCCCGGATGAGCGCCCTCAGATTTCGCACGGCGGAGCGGAGATTCTTCTGGGTGTTGTTCATTTCATCCTCGAAGACCGGGTCGCTGGTCAGGATGTATGCCCTCAAGTTGCTGCGCTGGGTCACCAGGAGGAGAAAGAGATGGTCGGTCGTCTCTATGACTGTCTTCGTATGAATGGCCCAAAACTGGGCATCGTTCAGGTCGTGCTGCCGCTTGAGCAGAAGTCCGATGAAAACCGCTTGGTACAACAACGGCAACGCCAGGACCATGAGCCCCTTGCGAAGGATCGTCACCCGGCCTCGGGTTTTAGCCTTTTCGGCGGCGGGCGCCGGTGGTTCGTTGTTGCGAGGCATGGAAAGCTTGCTTTTAAAAAGAAAACGGGCGCAGGCCTTTCAGCCTGCGCCCGGATAATCATTTCACGATCTCAAAAGGGTCATGCGGGGATTTCCTCGCCGACCATGAATCGCAGGAAGCGGCGGATGACGAGTGTATCGGAGAGTTCCTTGCTTTTGGCCGTCACCAGTTGCGAAATTGTTTGGTCGGAATCCTTGATGAAGGCCTGATCGACCAGGCAGACGGTGCTATAGAACTTCTCGATTTTCCCATCGACGATCTTCTCGATGATATTCGCCGGCTTGCCCGGAGGAACCTGCTCGCGGTAGATGGCGCGTTCACGCTCCAGAGTGGCTGCGGGCACTGCCGAGCGATCGACGGAGATCGGATTCGCGGCGGCAATTTGCAGCGTGATGTCGCGGACGAGCTGTTTGAAGGCTTCCGTGGTGGTCGTTTCGTCTTTCTCGGCGCCGACTTCCACCAGCACGCCTACCTTGCCGCCGGTGTGGATGTAGGCGGCCACGGCGCCGTGGCCGGTGACTTCCACCCGCGCGCTGCGGCGGATGAGAATGTTTTCGCCGAGCTTCTGCACGACGGCGATGCGATCCGCTTCCAGATCCGCTTCCGGCTCGTTGGCGATCTTCTTCGCGATCTCGTCGCAGAAGGCCTTGAAACTGTCGTTCTTGGCGACGAAATCGGTTTCGCAATTGATCTCCACGAGGACGCCGACCCTGGCGCCCGGAAGGATGGCCTGGGCGATGGTGCCTTCCTTCGCGTCGCGGTCCGCCTTCTTGGCGGCGCTGGCCGCGCCTTTCTTGCGCAGAAAATCGATGGCGGACTCGATGTCGCCGCTCGTTTCAGCGAGGGCTTTCTTGCATTCCATCAGGCCGGCCCCGGTTTTCTCACGGAGAGTTTTGACCTGTTGTGCGTCGATGACGGTGGAGGTGCTCATAAGAGGTGGAGTATTAGGAGTTGAGGCTTGAGCGTTGAGGGGTTTGGGAGCGGCGCGCAGGAGCCGGAAGAGCGGGAACGTGAGAGCGCGCAACGCGGCACGCAAGAAAAGGCCAAACGCTCTGAACATTTCTGCGCTCCGCGGCGCGGAGGGCCCGGGTGGATTACTCCCCGACGGCGGCCAAGGCTTCCTGATCCTTCCGGCTGCGGCCGGTGCGGGTGGAGACGATAGCGTCCACCAGCTTTTGCAGGACAATGCGGATGGCGCGAATGGCGTCGTCGTTGCCGGCGATGGGATAATTGATCAGTTCGGGATCGGCATTGGTGTCCACGATCGCAACGGTCGGGATATTCAGGCGCTGCGCTTCGGCGACGGCGATGGCTTCGCGCTGGGTATCGATGACGATGATCGCGTCCGGATGCTTTTCCATGTCGCGAATGCCTTCGAGGTTGCGCTTGAGCTTTTCACCTTCGCGCCGGATGGCGGCGATTTCCTGCTTGCCCATCTTGCTGTATTCGGGCTGGTGCTCGAGCTGCTCGATGTATTTCAAGCGGCCGATGCTCTTGCGGATCGTGGTGAGATTCGTGAGGGTGCCGCCGAGCCAGCGCTGGTTCACATAATACTGGCCGCACGCTTGCGCGGCTTCCTTGATGGCTTCCTGCGCCTGCTTTTTGCAGCCCACGAAGAGCACCTTGCCGTTGCGGGCGGCCACGCCGCTCAGGAATTCGGTGGCATCCTGAAGCTGCTCGACGGTTTTCCCGAGGTTGATAATGTAGATGGCGTTGCGCTTCTCGAAAATGAAGGGTTTCATTTTCGGATTCCAACGTTTGGTCTGGTGACCAAAGTGGACACCCGCCTCGAGAAGTTCCGTCATCAGTTCAGTGGACATAAGGTGCTATCGTAGTTTTTTGGCAGAAGAAAAATGGGCAGGACTTTTAAGCGGAGGCGTTTGGGAAAGCAAGGGGGATTATCGGAGAATTTTCACGCGTGTTCAAGGAATGCCGCCGGCAAGTTTGGAGTTGTCGTCTCCGAAAATGTCAGTGGCTCGCCAGGGTCGCCGTATGCCACACCCACGGAAGGCTGATGAACGCGGCTGCGTTCCAGCCCAGAAGGAAGAACCGCATCTGGCCTCCCGAATAAGGTCGGTCGCGCCAAAGGAGTGCGCGATCGAGCGAGAACCAAATCGCGCCCCCGGCCAGGAAGGCCGCCAGCAGGACATCGCGCGCCCATGCGAGGAGCAGCGCGCTCTCGCATACGAGGAATGCTGTCATCAGCGCTTTCGAGGAGCGAATCCCCAGCGCGCCGGCGGTGGTGCGGCGCCCCGCGCGTAAATCGGGGTCGTAATCCATGATCTCCCCGAAAAGATGGGAATGCATGGCAAAGAGCCCGCCAAAGACGAAAGTGAACCAGGGCGCTTGCGGCGAGCCGTTCAGCCAACTGCTCAGCGTGAAAACGAGGAGATAGCCCAATTGATTGAGCATATCGAAGCCGACCCGGCCCTTAAATCCGATCCGCGGCCAATTGTAGATCGCGGTCGCCGCTGCGAGAGCGGCAAACCAGATCGGCGCGCGCCAGCCCAGCAGCCACGTGAAAAGCAGGACGAATGGCGCCTGGACGAGCGCGATTCTCCAGGGAAGCCCCGCGATTTGCGTGGGGCTGGGTCGCGCTCCGAAAAGAAATGTGTCTTTGCGCGGGTTCAGTCGGTCGGCTTCATAGTCCACCGCGTCATTCCATCCGTAAATCAGCAGGCCGAGGGGGAGCGTCACATAGAATACGCCGAGCCAGAACGGCGCGGAATGAAGGACCGGTTTTCCTGCCACCGGGAGAATATAGAACCAGATCGAGGTGAGCCAGAATCCGGGCCGGGAGACTTTGAGAACAAACCGCAGTTCATCGATCGCCGCGTCCAGCGGCGAACGGGATGCGTCGCGATTCGTCATTTGCCGCCCGCAGCGTCAACGCTCGGCGAATTCCGCGATCCGGGATTCGATGATTTTTGAGACGAAGCCCGTATTGTACTTTCCGCGGACGAAATCCGGGTCGCGCATGATGGCTTCCTGGAAGGGAATGGTCGTTTTGATCCCGGTGATCAGATATTCGCTCAGCGCGCGGGACATGCGGGCGATGGCGTGTTCGCGCGTCGTCCCCATGCCGATGACCTTGGCGATCATCGAATCATAATGCGGGGGCACCGTGTAGCCGGCGTAGGCATGCGAATCGATGCGGATTCCCCGGCCGCCGGGAGCGTAGTAAAGATCGATTTTGCCAGGGCATGGCTGGAAGCTGTTGAAAGGATCCTCCGCATTGATGCGGCACTCGATGGCGTGGTACTTCCGCTTGGCGTCGTGCATCCAGTGCGAGAGCGGTTCGCCCGCGGCGATTTTGATCTGCTCTTTCACCAGATCCACTCCATACGCTTCCTCGGTGATGCAGTGCTCCACTTGGATCCGGGTATTCATCTCCATGAAATAATAGTGCCCCGCATCGTCCATGAGGCACTCGATGGTCCCCGCGCCCACGTAGCCGACTTCCCTGGCAAGGCGGACACAATCGTCCCCCATGCGCTTGCGGATTTCGTCCGTCATGATCGGCGAAGGCGTTTCTTCGATGATCTTCTGGTTGCGCCGCTGCAGGGAACAGTCGCGCTCGCCCAGATGCACCACGCCTCCATGGGAATCCGCCATGATCTGGAATTCGATGTGGTGGGGATTCTCGATGAGCTTCTCAATATAGACGCCGGAGTTGCCAAACGCTTTCTCGGCCTCGGAGCGCGCGGCGTGATAGCCCTGCACCAGTGAGCCGTCATTGTGCGCGGGGCGCATGCCGCGTCCGCCGCCGCCGGCCGTCGCTTTGATCATTACCGGATAACCGATCTTCCGCGCGATTTTGATGGCGTCCTTCTCCGTCTCGACGATTCCATCGGAGCCGGGAGTCACGGGCATCCCCGCGCGCTTCGCGGTGGCGCGCGCGGTATTCTTATCGCCCATCGCGCGGATGGCGTCGGCGGGAGGCCCGATGAACTTGATATTGCAGCTCGCGCAGACATCCGCAAAATGAGCGTTTTCGCTCAGGAACCCATATCCGGGGTGAATGGCGTCCACATCGCCCAGTTCGGCCGCGCTGATAATGCGGTCGATTTTCAGGTAGGATTCCGAACTGGCCGGCGGGCCGATGCAGATTGCCTCGTCCGCGAGCTGCACGTGGAGCGAATCGACATCCGCCTGGGAATAGACCGCAAGCGTGTGGACGCCGAGCTCCTTGCAGGCGCGAATGACGCGGAGCGCGATTTCGCCGCGATTGGCAATGAGGACTTTTTTAAACATCTTCGGTCTAAGGGAGCGTGGAAAATCGAGAGGCGGCAGCCGGAATCAACAATCGAAGGCCGGCGGCTCGGAAAGGTCTCTCAAATCTTAACGATCAGATGCGGGGCGCCGGGGTTAGCGGATGCGGAAGAGCGGTTGGCCGTACTGCACGGGTTTTCCGTTTTCGGCGACGATTTCTGCGATCACGCCGCGCGTTTCGGCCTTGATTTCGTTCATCACCTTCATCGCTTCGATAATGCAGACCACGGTGTCTTCCGTGACTTCCTGGCCGATGTTTACGTAAGGAGGCGCGTC
>Ga0206813_1077_pt1 | contig 24433 bp, 29 predicted proteins | sample Alteio_BWOrgCont_92_FD_152856 | JGI IMG/M metagenome (GOLD analysis project Ga0206813, IMG submission 152856) | Enriched cells from forest soil in Barre Woods Harvard Forest LTER site, Petersham, Massachusetts, United States -... | ecosystem: Environmental > Terrestrial > Soil > Temperate forest >...
TTCCGGATGTTTCGTGCGTCCACACCCGTGGAGAGCTTTTGAGAAGTCGTCAGAATGGTCGGAATGGACTTTTCATTGTCCTGAAAGTCCCGAAGCCATTGCTCGCCCAGTGCTCCATCGTCTGCTGTGACTCGGTGGCAATAGTTTGGATCGGCGTTCTTCTTTACCTGGTTGATGAGGTCGCGGACAAGGAGAGCATGGGCTTGGTTCGCACAAAACACCAACGTCTTGTCATTCTGGTTGATCTGCGACATGAAGATCTCCACACGCTTCTTTTCGCGTTCGCGGATTTCGATGCTGCGGTTGAAATCCGACTCTTCGTAAACTCTTCCCGCCTCAATTTCTCCCTCCACCACCGTATCGTCGGCTGTGAAAATGTAATAGTCCAAGGTGGTCTGAATTTGCTTCACCTTGAACGGCGTGAGGAAGCCGTCGTTGATGCCGTCCTTAAGCGAATAGATGAAGACCGGCTCCCCAAAATAGGCGTAGGTGTCGACGTTGTCTCTTCGCTTTGGCGTGGCTGTGAGCCCAAGTTGCACGGCAGGTGCAAAGTAATCCAGGATGCCCCTCCAATTGCTTTCGTCGTTCGCCCCACCGCGATGACATTCGTCAATGACGATGAAATCGAAGAAGTCCGGCGGATATTCACCAAAATAGGGAGACGGTTGACCGTCCTTCGGCGGCCCGCTCATGAATGTCTGAAAAATGGTGAAAAAGAGACTGCCATTTGTGGGGACCCTTCCCTTCTTCCGAATGTCCCCCGGCTCAATCCTCACCAGTGCATCTTCAGGGAACGCAGAAAACGCGTTATAAGCCTGATTGGCCAAAATGTTCCGGTCGGCCAGGAAGAGGATGCGTGGCCGACGAGACGGCTCGCGGCTCAAGTTCCATCGGCTGTGGAAGAGTTTCCACGCGATCTGAAATGCAATGAAAGTTTTGCCGGTGCCGGTGGCCAGGGTGAGCAGGATTCGCGAACGATTCTCCACAATGGCCTCCATAACCCGCTCAACGGCAATATCCTGATAATAACGGCTGGGATGCGAACCGCCTTTGTCCTCAAACGGAATTGCGGCAAACCGATCACGCCATTCGTTCGGGTCGGCGAAAATTATCGTCCAAAGTTCATCCGGTGTCGGAAAACGTGGGATATCGCTTTCCTTGCCCGTCTCCATGTCGATCCCGTAGATGCCTCTGCCGTTGCTGGAATAGGTGTGGCGGATTTGCAGCTTGCCCGCGTAGTTCTTCGCTTGCCCCACACCTTCAGTCAATTCTTCATCCCATGCCTTGGCCTCAACTACGGCGACTTTTGTGTTCCGATATTCCAGCACGTAATCCGCAGTGAGCGGTTTCCCACGCCTTCCATGTCCTTCGATCCGACCAAGGGTAATTGGATATTCCCGTCGAATGCGGCTGCCTTCAACGGCTCCCCAGCCAGCCGCTTTCAAAGCGGGATCAATGTGCTCGGCTCTGGTTTCGGCTTCGTTCACGGAATCCTCGAACGGAATAATGGTTTCAGAATCTGACTTCGCTTGCAATTCGCTCTTTCGAGCTGAGCGAAGATGAATTTCATCGGCTCTGGGATAGAGGGAAAGTAATTCCAAGTGATCTCGTCGTAGCCAGATGGCTTCAATGGCACTCCTTCGCGAACCGGCTTCCAACCATAAGTCTCCCACGAATGCCATCGTAGAAAATGGGTGAGCGGTCCCAATTTGTCGGTCAGACTTCCGAAACATTCTGGAACCATTGCGAGGTTTCCAAGATGCGTATATGCTCCTAAATCATCTTTTGAGGGCCAAACGTGTGCGAACGTCCAATTCTTACTATGGTATTTGCCGACGCCAGGGATCCCGTGTGCCCATAGAAGAGCCCATCGTGGTGTTGTGTTGTCGTCATACATGCCCACCACAAGCCCATCCCTGTCAATTCCAGTAATGCGTCTTTTGCTGTCGCGAAGAGTGGGAAATACGGCATCGCCAACTTCACGGACAGTTTCCACGGCAGGAAGGTAAAAGCATTGGGCAACGATTTTGGCGAGCGGAATTGAGAATTCATCGAGGCATGGAAATTTCGGAACGGCCATTTTCTGATTGCTCATGTCGTTACCTATTAAAGCTTCAATTCTTCCGTCACAATTTCCCGGTGAAGGCTTGATGCAGCAGCGACTTCCCCAACGCATCCAACGCGGCGAGTTTGCGTTCGTAGAGCGAGGCGAGGCGTTGGGTTTCTGCGGAAAGTTCTAATAACCTTTTAACAATGATGTGTTGATGAGGCAGCGGCGGAATCGGCAGGATAGCTCTCTTAACCAGATCGCCGCTGATGTTTTTAACAACCGATCCGCTTGCCAACCGAGCAAATTGGGATTGCACGAAGTTCGATGAGAGCAAATAGTAAAAATAGTCCGTATCAATTGAGATATTAAGCCTCAAAACGAACCAACCGTCATGAATGTAGCCGCTCGTCTTCATGATGTAGGGTCGCCCGAACGACATCGAATTCGTTAGGATGAAATCGCCTTCCTTAACAAACCGCGACTGTTTAGCACCCTCAGGGGTTATCTTTTGAGCGGTGGAAAAAACATACTTCCCGCCCTCTTCGGTATCGCCAATTTTAATCCAGTTGACGCCATCGGAATTAGTTGTGAAGTAGTCTTTAATGGGTCGAGGGGAGCTTCCCCTTTCCACGAGGCACACTTGATCGAGAGTGCGGTCGATCCACCCAGGGCCACGCTGCGTTAAGATAGATTCGAGATGGCTATCAAAAATTGCACGGGCATTTTGCAGGTTCTTTTCAGCGTTGGCCCTCGCAAGGGCTACCCCGTCCAACTCTCCTTCAAGGATTTCAACAATCCGTTGTTGCTCGGATAGCGACTCAGGAAAGGTGATTGCAAAATCCTGGAGTTGAGCCTTCGTGATTGCTTGTCGCGTCGCACCTCCTTCTTCTCCGGTTTGCAATAGCCGGTCCTTGTATACGTTTGAGATCAGCAAATAGTGCAGGAAGGTGGGGTTCAGCTTCTCCTTTATGGGTCGGATAATGGAAACATGCTGGTTCACTCGTGCTGGCAGAGCATGATCAGGCACAACGCAACATCGAGCAACTGATGCTCCGGTAATATTAAGCAGCACGTCGTTTCGTTCAACAACCACATTTGAAAGACGATCCGCTTGCTGATCGTCAATTCGGGCAAGCTTGATTTCGCGAAATCCATGATCATGGACATTGAGACTGCGAATGAGAGCAATTCCGGTGGCCTTGTATGCTTCTTCGCCTCCCAGAGGAGTGGCACCGCTTCCAATCTTGCTCGTAACCGTGCCCAAGCTCTTTGTGATCCAAGCGGTTTTCATAACAATGCCCTGATGTTTTCCAGCACTTCGGCACTCTCCGCGTCAAGAGCGGCAATTTCATCCATGATCTCCTCCGGACTGCGGTGAGTAATTTCCTCCCCACCGTTCGGATTCTTCACTGAGAGATCAAACGACTTCTGATCAATGGCCTTGGCATCCACGCTCCAGCTCTTGGGTGAGTCCGAGAAGGTCTTTTGCAGTTTCACGAACTCAACAAGATCCGCATCGTTGAGGGGATTTGTCTTCCCCATATTGCGGCCCGGATCGAGCTGGTAGAACCAAGTTTTGCGGGTGGGTGCCCCTTTTTCAAAGAAGAGCACCACGGTCTTCACTCCTGCTCCTTGAAACGTGCCTCCGGGGCAGTCCAGAACCGTGTGGAGATTGCAGCTTTCCACCAGGAGCTTCCGCAGACTCACAGACGCGTTGTCGGTGTTGGAGAGGAAGGTGTTCTTGATGACGATTCCACCGCGTCCACCGGCTTTGAGGATTTTGATGAAGTGCTGAAGGAAAAGGAAAGCGGTCTCGCCGGTGCGAATGGGGAAATTCTGCTGCACTTCCTTACGTTCCTTGCCTCCGAAGGGCGGATTCGCCAGAACCACGTTGTAACGGTCTTTCTCCTGAATGTCTGCGAGGTTCTCAGTGAGCGTGTTGGTGTGAATGATATTCGGGGCCTCGATGCCGTGAAGAATCATGTTCATGATCGCGATCACGTAGGCCAGGGACTTCTTCTCCTTCCCGTAGAAGGTGCGTTCCTGAAGCATTCTGTCTTGGGCCACGGTCCGCTTAGGATTCGTCCGCATCATGTATTCAAACGCTTCGCACAGGAAACCGGCTGAGCCCACCGCACCGTCGTAGATCCGCTCGCCGATCTGCGGCTGAACCACATGGATCATGGCTCGGATCAGAGGACGAGGCGTGTAATATTCCCCTCCATTGCGACCCGCATTCCCCATGTTTTTGATCTTGCCCTCGTAGAGGTGGGAAAGCTCGTGCTTCTCCACCTGGGATCGGAACCGCAGCTCGTCGATGTGGTCGATGATCTCCCGGAGGTTGTAGCCGCTGGAGATCTTGTTTTTGATCTCCCCAAAGATCTGCCCGATCTTGTATTCAATCGTGTTCGGCCCCGTGGCCTTGAGGGTGAAGCCGTGCAAATACGGGAAGAGCCGCTGATTGACGAAATCCCGAAGATCGTCCCCCGTCAAAGCGGCATTGTGGTCCGGTTTACCGTCCTTGCCCTTGGGAGCCGCCCAGACTTCCCACCGGTAAGGCTTTTCGAGGATGTAGGCGTATTTTTTTCCGTCCAGTTCGGCTTCGGCAGCTTTGTCCTCTTCCAGGCCGTCGAGGTATTTGAGGAAAAGGAGCCACGAGGTTTGCTCGGTGTAATCCAATTCCGTCGTGCAACCGGCTTCTTTCCAGAGAACGTCGTCGATATTTTTGAAGGCTTGTTCGAACATGAATGCGTGGAGGGTAAACCGGGGTTGGGCGGAAAAACAATAGGGAGCGTTCTGTCTGCGAAAAGGCCAAATTCTGCGTCGGAGCAAATCCTTCGACTCCTGGTCCCCAACGATTCTTGAACGGCAGCAGACAGCCATGCCCTGCATTGCATTCCCGTAATCCGATGATCACCGGGACAGAATTGTCTCCAAGGGGAGACATCAGCGAAGGCTTTCCGATCCCGGTGGGAAGACGCGAACCGTTCACATTTTCGCCAGAGTGCTTCGCCTCCTCCTCCTGGATAATTTCCCTAACAAAGAGGAGCCCGGTCGTCAGGAGGCACAGAACGAGAGTGAAGACCGAAACGTGTGTGCTTCATCGCCGTGAACCCGCATGCCAAACGGGCAATCGAGCATGGAGGATCGCTCTAACAAGGGAAAACTTTCGCTTTCACTGACGACCAGTGTTGAGGCAGACTCTTCCTCGTGAAAACGAATGAAAAACTTCGTCCCGTGCCCACCCGGCTCAGGCACGGTGTGTGTGCTTTCTCACACGAAACTCACCTTTGACGAAAAACTCTGGCACCCCTCATGCAGAATCCATTTGAGCAACTGAGGAGCCTTCAACCAGGCCCAGAACACCTTTTTGATCATGTGGGTTCTCTGATCCTGCATGAAACTATACCTGATGCACGGCGGGTCCGCGTTTATCAAGGCGATGAAGGGGTCGATACTTTTACTGGCACGTGGGGAGAAACGGGAGAATTAGACGTGTATCAGATCAAATACTTCGTCGGAAAGTGGGGAGACAGCCAAAAGCAGCAGATCCGGGACTCTTACGCGAGGGCAAAGCAGAATGCCAATTACAATCTGGGGACCTGGTATTTGGTCGTTCCGACCAACCTTACCGCACAAGACTACAAGTGGTTTGATACATGGAGAAAAGAGCAACCACATCCGATTGAGATCATTGACGGTGCGGATCTGACAGAAAGGCTGGAGTTGCCTCAATGCGGTCCCGCTCGCCAATTGTTAAAAGGATGGGGGGCGTTGGGACTTCCGGGAGGAGCATTCCTCGTTCCGTCCATCTCAATCTTTGCTACCGACCGGTTTGCCGTCCTTTTACGCCTTCGCCTGGAAAACAAGGGAGATAAAACGGGACGAGCAATCCGGCTCAAAGTGCAACATACTGAAACCTCGACAGTAGCTTACGGCCATGATGAACAGTGGTGGAAGGACACTGGGGGTGGAGGATTGAACCCAAGGCAACTTGAAGCCATAAAAGACATTCATCCCGGCGACAACGCCCCGATTATGTCAATTCCGTTTCGAGACATGCCCGAGGGAGATGTCGTAATTCAGGTTAAGATTACCGCTGAGGATATGACTTCCAGCGAAACAACCTGTTCGTTGTCTCATAGTGACATTGAGAGTGGAAGAACCCGTCCGTTTGCGGCACATGCACAAGGTGCCAAAGAAGGAGCGGATACGTCGGATGAAAAAAAAAACGTAGTCCTGCCGAGTAGCCCGCAATTCTCACAGGCCGCTAAAGAAATACTGGACCTCTGCACGGAGGATATTATCAACCCCGCATTACACGTCATCACGCGTCCATTTCCTAGTGATCCTACTTTGACTGGATTTTTCGTAGGGAGCACCTCGAAGGGCGGCGGCGGTGTTTATGGAATGAAAACTAAACTGCTTAACGCAGCGATTCACGAACTCATCGAGACAGGCCACCTTGATTCCCCCCCCGTGGAGACCACGGGGCGTTTAATTTACGAGTTCATCCGCTGAATAGCCGCTTCAATACACTCCCGCTCAAAAATCTCCTGCAGGCGTTGCTAGCATCCCCATGGCCTTCAAATTCCACTGCATTCACTGTGGCCAGCGTATCGCGGCTGAAGATTCCAGTCGCGGAACTACAGCCAACTGTCCCTCGTGTGCGAATGTAATTGATATCCCATCTCCCTCGCCACTTGCAGATCGACGGGAATCACCAGCAACCGCAGCACCTCCCATTCCTTTAAACCATAAGAAGATTCCTCTTGCTCAGGTATTTCTTCCTTTGGTCGGAGGCGGTGTTCTAATCATCATAATATCGGCTTTTCTCAACAGTTCTAACCCTCCTGCTCCCGTTATAACTCAATTTAATCCGAAGCCCACAACAACGCCATCGCGATATAGCGATAAAACTTCTTTACCCGCCCAATCGGGATCAGTCACAGTGAGTGGATATCTTGCATCACCATCTGAAGAGCTTTTGGACAAAGCCGTTTCTTATGCGGTAGCCCATGATAATGCAGCCCTTGAGAAACTAATTCAGAGCGGATTGGTTTTTAGCTTAAAAGGCGGAATTTCTGTCCAAATTATGGATACTAGATTTTTTCAAGGGAAGATCAAGATTCGACCGTTAGGAGACACTATTGAAGTTTGGACAGTAATCGAAGCTGTTCACTGAACGAAGATACGAAAAGTCCAATGCAAAAACCTGCTTCCCTCCTTTAATGACCACCCTCCACACCCCTCAAGGCGACGTTAATCTCCTTCCTCCGTCCGTTGAGCTTCTACGAACGATTGGTGCATTTCTGCCGTTTGGCATGGTCAGTATCAAACCTCGTCAACGCGGTGCCGATTTCGGTTTCGTGATGCAGTGTGGCGAACGGGAGCTTCACTGCCTCAAGCAGCAGCCAATGGATTGCGACGCAAATCAGAGCAAACTGTCATACCAGGCCAACACCATACTGATCGTCCACAGTTTGGCCGAATATCTCAAAAACGGTTTCTCCGGCCTTTTCATGCCATGCGGCTACATCCGAACGAAGGAAGGAGGACGATTCGAGTCGGGAATCGCGTATTTCGGATACCCGTCCTCGCACGGACGCGAATCCCAGGAATATCCTTTCGAGCCAGCGTTTGACGGAGATTTTGGCCACGGTTTCACAGTCATGGCGAAGGGCTTCATCGCCGCTCTTTCTAAAAGTTCGAGCGACACCGGCCTTCCACTTTTTCAGACCATCGGCCTCGACGTTCGCCCACGACTTCATCTTGGAACTTTGGGTTTCGGTTTCATGCTCGTCGGCCCTCACGTCATCTGCCTCAAAACAGTGATCTCCCAAGAAGATCCCATTTGGGGCATTCTGCGAAGCACGGGCATCACGCAGGTCTTTCACATCCCAAGCATTTCAACCGCGATTCGGGAGGACCAGTTGCCGAAGGGGAAGCCAGGCGGGTAAAACGTCACCTCTGCCGTCAATTAAGCAGCGGACTTCACGACTCACCATTTATTCCGGTTCCGCTATAGTGTATGTTGACAATGGTGCCCCAATTTCGCCGACATCGGAATTCGTTTTTAGAGTTCCAATGCCAGCCGAATCCTTCCTTTCCAATTCGAGCCCTCAGCATGACATACTCTGGCGTGCTGAGCACGGCACGTATCCCTCAATTCTTGTTTCGTCAATCGCGATAACTTCTCCCATTCTTCGAAGAGGACGTAGGCAGCGTTGCCCTTCTCGCAGTTCTCAAGCAGCACTCTTTCTGTCATATGGAAGAAGAAGATATAGTATCCATCAAATTCTTCTTCGCCAATGTGCACTTTATTGGGATCTAATGTCATCACGAAAGATAGTCTTCGTCGGTCATATTCCCTTTCTGGGTTTCTTCGGCATACTTCATCGAAATCATCCATTACGTGAGAAAACAGTTGCTTGCCTGGCGGAAGAATCCGCCAGGGCACCCTGCGAGCGATTTTTTCAAGATGCATTCGCATGAGGTTCTCCGCCGCGTCGCGGTGATGGTGAACGATGCGTTCGTAGTCCGCCAGTTCATTGCCGTCTAGTCTTTGCCACACAGCCATCCGGGCTTGGTAGTCGAGCAATTCTTTTCCATATGCTCTCTCCTGAGATTGGAAAGCTATCCAATTCTTTTGCTGTTCCCGGTATCGCTCCGCCCATTCAGATGATCTTAGTTTCAGTTCCATCTCGATCATGCGTTTCTTCAAACGCTTTTTCAGTGCAGAGATTTCGCGTTCGCCTGAGGCTCGCCCAGTCGCGGACGACCGAATTTCTCCATCCTCCAATGCAGCGATCTTCTTTCGGCTTTCCACGACAAACGGTGAGTTCTCGATGCTCAACCTCACATTTAACGCCGGAGGAGGCGATGGCATCTCAGAGGGCCGAGGTTTTGTTGGTTCGACTGGTTTCGAAAGAAAATGCGAAGGAATTTTCTTTTCTAAGATACCGATCAAATCGCCCAGTCTTGCGAAAGACTCGTTGTCGTGTAATTGCGACGGAACTTCTGACGCCAGCTTCTTCAGATTCTCTCGAATTGTGAGACTCAGTTCCTTGAATGTCATGGCTTTCGCAGCATCGAGCGAAATGTTCATGAGGCGTGTTTGATTGGTATGCTCATTAGGCGAAGTCTTCCAAATATCACGTTCTTCATGCGGGGACAAGATGCATGCCGGGATTTCGGAAACGAATGACATATTCCTGGATACTTGACGTGACAATACTTTGAGCAGTATTCACGCATAGTCCAGGTTGCGGGGTTGGTGGCATCGCTCCTCACGACGACGAAGCGACGAGTTTAATAGTTCTCCCGGCACACCGTCAGCTCCGCATTGTCTTTTTCATCGACTCGAAGCAGTCATTGTTGCAAGATTTGACCAATTCGCAGATTTCGCGGATTCTACCCCACAAAATCTTTAGCAATCTCCCGTGCTTGAATAAAGAATACACAGTCGAAGAAGTGGAAGCCCTCCACATGTATCCCGACGACGGTCGAATCCCCCACGTTCCGTTTGGCTTCAACCACCGACGCTGGCTGGAGTTCAAGGCTCAGATTCTTCCGGGTGACAAGATTGTGGCCTTTGAATCTTCGCCCGAATCGTGGGAGCACCTCGCCGGAAGTGCTGGATATATTCTCGTTCGCGATGGGAAAGTGGTTGCCCAAATCATCACGTTAATGAACTGACTGCCAGGATGCCTTCCTGCGACAAGGCCTCGAACCCAATTTAGAGAAAAAAGACGCGAGCATTAGCCACGGACCTTGTTGAGCGAAGTGCAGCCCTTTTAATCCGCGAAATCCGCAAAACGGACTTTTCGGCACATTTGCGGAGTCCTTTGGGAATGGTTGTTCCGCATTGAGTCCGAATGTCTCCCAAGGGAGACAATTTCCCTGCGTCGGGCGGTCCTACTTCTTCCCAGCCCTCTTCGCAGCCCACCTTGCCTTCAACGCGGCAACGATCTTGGCACGGCCTTCAGGACTCAACCCGCCCTTCTTCTTGATAGGCTTGGCAGCAGGGGCTTTGGCGACCGCTGTTGATGTGCCTTTCGATTTGGCCCATCGTGCTCTTTGTGCGGCTGCAATCCGTTCACGAGCCTCTGGGGACATGGTGCGTTTGCCGGTCTTCGCTACGGGAGTCGTTGTTCCCTTCGGTTTTGACCATCTTGCTTGTTGAGCAGCACGCATTTTAGCAATAGTGGCAGCGGATCTCTTGAACGTGCCAGTTTTGCCTACGGGCGTTGACGCAGGCTTTGAAACCGTTGAACTGCCACCGACCAGACTGGCGAGTTGGGCTTGCAGGCTTTCGATTTGTTCAGCAATGCTGACGGCTTGTTTCAGTTGAGAGAGTGTGGGCATGGGGAAGCTTATTGGCTGAATGTGGGGTTGTTGTCAAATACTTGCCTTGAAACAGATAAAGGTGGAACGTTTTCCTTTAATGGCGTTGCTTCGTGAAAGCGAATGTATCCCGTAGGGATGCCAAGCGGCATAGTCCTTGAGGGGGGCCGATAGATGCCTATCGAATTCCTCCATAATAAAGAAGAAGGGATGCGTAGGTATCAACGCCAGTCGCTCCCCTCTTTCCAATGCCAAAAACACGCTGCTAAACGTCCCAACCGCAACGCTGCTTTTGGAGTGGATTCAAATGCCAGGGGCACAACTGGAATGCCTCAAACCGTCGTAGCGGCACCGTAATTTCTTAAACCCGCCGCCCAACAAGCGGCTCATCAGCAAAAAACCACTGGTGGCCGCTTCGGGCGGAGCTTTGTCTCCATCCCGTGCGTCCGCCTTTCAACCACAGAAAGGAAACCACAACCATGTCCCCAGCAGCAGGTGAAATGCTCATGGGTCAGATCGCTCCACGCCTTCGGTCAGCCATACCGAGGAACGTAAAAACGGTGGGAGCCGAAGATGAAGAAGAACTGGTGCAGGATGCCATTGCTACCGCCGCGCAAATGCTCGACGCGGTGGAACGCAATGGAAAGACGGTGACGCCTGGCAATATCGCCTTCTACACCATCCTGCACATGAAGAGCGGTCGGCGGAGTCAATGCCGCAGTCGTGCAGACGCAATGGCTCAGGGGACGCAGCTTGATCGAAAGAGCTGTGTGCTCTCCATGGAGGAAGAAGTCGGCTACGATCCTGAGCTGGATGAAGCCGTCACGCTCGGCGATGTGCTGGTTTCCCAGCGGGAAGATCCATCGATGGCAGCAGGCCGCAATATCGACTGGGAATTATTCATCGAAACCCACGAATACCGCTACGGCGTGATCATCAAGGGCCTCGCCCAGGGGAAATCCCTCGGCGACATGGCGAAGGATTGCGGTGCCGGATATTCCCGGCTCCAGCAGATCCGGCGTAAACTGGCTGAAGACCTCATTGCCTTCATGGGGAGCCAAGCCATCGCGGATTCCGCTCAGATCCCCGCGTGGCGAGCCCGTCTCCTGGCCCATCGGGAGCGTGTCGCCTGTCGTGGGGATCGTCGCCGTCAGTAAAACCAAACCCGGAGAGGGCCAGCCGTCATTCCCACGAGTGGCGGTTGGCCCTTTTTCCATCACAAAGAAAGGAGATCCCCATGGACTTTTGGAAAATCTTAAACGCGTTCATCAACGCCCTCACCCTCTTCGTCATAATCGCGATTGTCTGGGCGATTTACCCGAGCGTCTTCAAACTGCTTCACCTGGCACAGACGCTCCACGAAATGGGCAGGTGACGATCCGCGTCAGTCGCTTGGGCCTTCCGGGAAGAACTCGGCAATTACCTTCTTCACCTGGGGAGCCGCGGGCAGCAACGCGTCCGCAGTGATTCCCAAGGCTTTCGCCAAGCACACCAATTCAAAATCGGTCACGCATCGAATCTGAGCCTCAATCTGCGACAGCGTTCCCCGGCTGATGTCCCAACCCAAACGCCCGACCCGTGCACTCAGTTGCTCCTGCGTCAGGTGTTGTTCGTATCGAAGCCGTCGGATTCTTGGGCCGACGATGTTTTTCCGGGATTTCATCCAGCCCAAAGGCTGCCAAGCCCGAAGACCTCCTTTGCTACGTTTTCCTAGCAGAATAAACTTGCCGGACGAGCCCGCCTTTGACCAAGATCAGCGACTCTTCTGGCCATCAAGAAAGGAAAATGCCCATGACTCAAGAGAATGACAGCAGTTCGTCTGTATCAGATCCTCTGCCACCCAAGGACCGGTGGTATTATGCAGACGGCCAAGAGCAGTTGGGTCCCATCACGACCTCCCAAGCCAGCGAACTCGTCAAAACGGGTCAGCTCCGCTCAGACACACTGGTTTGGAAAAGAGGCATGAACGAATGGACCCCACTTCGCTCCTCTCCGCTTGGGAAGCTCGTTTCCACGGACTTGCCCCCCTCGATACCTAAAAATCCTCATTCGCCACCCCCACTTCAAACAAAAACGGAAAACGAAGCAAACAAACTCGCTGTCAATCAACCAAAAGTGGCAGTTTGGACAAACGGTTCATTCTGGGGAGGGGTTTGTCTGGGATTGATCGTTAGTTACTCGTGGGCGTTCATTATCAGTCACCAGATAAGAAATAATGGCCGCAAAGACGACAAGGCCTATATGCGTTATCAAGAGTGGAGGGGATATAAAATACTGGACGAGCACGGGATTCCTGTTCCAGCAGACAAACTTACGCCTCCCGAAAACTTTTAACGCGGAAGGTAACTAAATCACAATTCAAAAATGAACACAGAAGCAAGCAAACCGATGGGCACTCAGATTAGAAGCCAATTTTGGGCCAAGGGTTCGTTTTGGGTGGGCTTTTGGGTGGGTCTGATTTTTAATTTCTCGATGGTCATCATGATTCTTCGGGTTCCAATTGGGAGAGAATACGATACAGACAAACACTATACTGAATATCAAGAGTGGAGACGATATAAATCTTTGAACCTTTGGGGCATTTCCACCTCTCCAGAGAAACTCCAAGCTCCCAAGATGTCCTACGAGGACCTAGATCCAACACAGCAACCTGAGAGAAAATAAACTGGTGGATACGTTCCGTCAGAATCACATCGGAAATCGCCATGTTAGACCAAATCCTCAATCCTCCACCGCCGCCCATCGACGCGTGGTTTTACGCGAGCGGTCAACAACAGCTAGGCCCCCTCACGATCACCCAGGCCACTGAGCTGGTCCGCAGTGGTCAACTTCGGGCGGACACACTGGTTTGGAAGAAGGGTATGAAAGAATGGACCCAACTCCGTTTCTCTTCCCTCGGTGAAATCGTCTCTGCTGACTTGCCTCCCCCAATTCCACGAAATGCTCCCTTGCCACCGGGTCATTCAAAAAAGGAAACGCCACCTCCACCACCAGGAGTTGATAAAGCGGCTTCAGAACCTACTCCTGCCTCCTATAGCACGTTCGGAAAGATCTGTGCTGTTGTCGGATTTCTTCTGATCGGCCTTATCCTAATTGTAGCCTTTTGGGCTATGATGATGGCGACCCATCACAGTCTGCACGAGGAATTCCATTCCAACGTGCCTGAGATTCAACCGGCACGATAGTTAGCCCCGTCGCCATTCAGGCCGCCAGGACGCTTCCTGCCCGTATTCAAACAAAACAAACTAAAAACGCCATGTCAGATGAACTCTCTAATTCACCACCGCCACTCGAAGACGCATGGTTTTACGTAAAAGACGAAAACCAGTGTGGCCCAATCACGGGCACGCAAGCCAGCGAGCTTCTTCGAACCAATCAGATTTCCCCTGACACCCTCGTATGGAAGAAGGGCCTGCCAGAGTGGATTCAGCTCTGTTCCTCCCCGCTCGCGGAACTCCTGCCTGAAGATCTGCCTCCACCGATCCCTAGAGCCAAAACTTCTTCCCCTCCCAATGACTCACTGAGACAGGGTGAAGATGAAACAAATGATCAACGACCAACGCAGCCATCGATAGCATCGACAAATCCTTCTAGTCTTGGTTGGGAATGGCTATTGCTTATTGCACTTCTTTCTGGTGCCCTAGCATTCCTTTTTCCGCCCCTCATCATCGTATGGGCCATCGTCGCGGGTATTTACCTAATTGTCCGATCAAATAAATAGCCCCCGCAAAACATCCCATTCGTGCTTTGACAACAACGACAAGTCACAAAGGAAAGCTCTCTATAATTGTGCTATGCCCGCGCAACCTGCTTCTCGACGTTGCCGACCAGCTTCAGCACGCCAAGTAGCATCTGCGCGTCAAGGCGGCTCGCCAGAAGCGAAATTGTCGTTAAACGTCAGCACAGTCACTCAATAGCGGCCTGCATGCCTTTTGGTGTGCAGGCCGTTTCCTTTTCAACAATATGAACATCAGATCCGCATTGACGTTCTTCGCCGGGTGCTGCCATCTTGTATCCATGTCGCTCGACGCACTCAAGAGAATGGCAACTCGGGCCATAGACGAGATACCGAGGTCCCTTAGGATTCAGAAAATCCCTGACATTCTGCCTGATACGACCGGCAAGAACGAGTTCAAGCTCGCGATCTCGGGCTATTGCCAGGCTGACACTTATTCCTGCGGGGCAATAGCTGGTTGGTCGGTGCTGGAGCATTTCAATCCCAAGGTAAAGTTCAGAGCCTTTTACGACGCATGTGCCCCCGCCCCTGATTCTGGCACTTCCACGACACGGCTGATGAAAGCCCTACGCAAGCATGGAGTGGCTGTCAGTGATCGAAAGGACCTCGACTTTGATGGCATCCAGCAATGCCTCCGTGACGGCAAGCCCATTCTTGTCTCCATCGCTGGGAATTCACTCTTTGACGACGAAGCAGGCCATTGGGTTGCCATTTATGGTTTCGGGAGAAAACCCAATCGAATCTTCATCTGCGGGAAAACCCGTCCTGGATTCAGTCGGCAGGAAATGACGTGGAAGCAGTTTAAGGCGATTTGGAATCCGCTGGGGGAAGGGCTAGTCTGCTCCCCGAAACGCATTAGAGAGTCGGTCACCTCATTGATTTGACTAGACCTTTATTGCTGCAAACGAGATTAAACAGGTGTGCCATTCTATTAACTACCTACCTACTCCCTCATACTATGAATATCGGCGAAGAAATTACGGCAGCCTATCTGCGAACCATCAAGATGTGCGACTTTATCCAATTGAATCTTCAGACGCCTGATGTTCAAGGAGAGACGGATGTAATCGGCATTAACCTTACTGAACGGAAACTATATGTTTGCGAAGTTGCGGTGCATCTTACAAGCGGGCTTCGTTATGTCCGTAATCGACAGCCCAACACCGTGGTGAAACTCACAGAGAAATTCACCCGTGATATCGAATATGCCACAAAATATTTTCCCGACTACAACCGACACTACATGCTCTGGTCCCCAGTAGTCAAAACTGCGCGAGACAATTCCAAAGAAAACCAGATATTGTTCGTTGAGACGATCCGAACCAACATTAGACAAAAGTTTAATATCGAGATCGAAGCTGTGATCAATCAGCAATTTCAAGACCGCCTTTTAGAACTCCGCACCTATGCTGGCAGAAAAACTGAAGAGTTAAAATCACCCGTGCTTCGGTTTCTCCAGATTGAGGAATATCTAAACGCGCACATTCAACGCATAACGCCGTAGACGCGTTAACAATTATCGCGTTCCTAATGGCGTGACCGTTGCCCTGTCCAGTCCCTCGTTGAACTGATTCAGCCTTTTTGGCTGATCCGGTTCACGAGGAGGGGAATCTCAAAACAGAGATTCCCTTTTTTTACATATTGGAAGCTTGTCTCTGCGTCCGGCATATGATCCAAATGTGTTTTACTACCGCCCCGCCCTACACTGCCGAGCGGCATACATGAAGTCCAACAATCCCAACGCTGACAATCTCTTCGCCCGCCTCACTTCGCTGGCAGTTGAGAAAGGGTCAAATCGTGTGGAGAACTTCTGCACTGAGGTTCTTGCGTGGTGTCTCCTGAATTCATTGGAATTCCAAAAATCTTTCTTCGCTTTGATGGAGGTTCCCTTTGGTCCTTGCGAAGTTCACACGCAAAGTGGATTTTCATCACAAGATGACGGCGAAGCAGAAGATGACGAGCCCATCGGAACAAGAGGATGCCTGGATTTGGTAATCGAATCCGAAGATCCTAAAGACCTCGTAGCGGCAATCGAAGTGAAAATATGGTCGAGGTTCGGCATCAATCAGATCGCCAAATACCGGAAAGCCCTTGAGACGCACTACGGGGATTTTCGCTCCAGACACTTAATTACCATCACTCCATTCCCGGAATCCCCTCCGGAGGTTGATCATCACATTCAATGGGGACAGGTCGTCCAGGCACTTGAAGAGACAGAGGATGAGTCGATGCGTTTGTCCTTCAGGCAATTCGCATCCTTTCTTAAAAACAGAGGTCTAGGCCATATGAAGCTTGATAAACTAAATCCGAAGGTTCTGAATGAATGGCAGAAAGTTGCCGAGGTGCAGGCCCAATGGAGTCAATTACTCGGGCTTTTTGGAAACGACGAAGAATTGCAGCCGATATTCAAACGAGCCACAGAACGGCCATGTTATGACTGTGAGAGCGGTAGCTATTGGGTAGGCATTTACACGCGAAAGGGAATTCCGGAGATCTACGCAGGATTTGGGGTATTTCAATCAGGCAAAGCCGTGCTCTGGGTTGAAGTGGGCGTTACAAGTAAGCAAGCGAAGGCTGTTTCAAAACTACCTAAATCCCTCATCCCCACATTTGAAGCGGCGAGAGGTTTCCTCGACCCAAAAACTGACCTGTCCGCAAATTTCGGAAAAAGCGATGACGAAGGGAATACGTATTTTGAATTCGCACAAGAAATTACTCCTGAGTTTGACGGGAGGAGCGAGAGAATCTTGGAATGGTTTAAGGCGACCATCGTGTCCGCACACAAATTTGGTGTGAGTCTGTGTAAGTGATGACATTTTACTGCACTCTTGAGGAAACAATTCCAACCTCGAATTCGGAATCCCAAGAAAAAGACCATTTAGCCCACTCCTACGCCATTGTCTGGAGGTAATAACTGAGTAATCAGGTATTCCTCAATCGCAGGAGCCTCGAAACCCATTCCAACCGGGACAGCAAGTGTGGCGATAAAGCGTGGCATTTCACTCCATCCCGGATGGACCACCTTGCAGCCCCTATCCGGAGCGAACTGAAACCATTGTGCTAACCGGGACCCGATCCCCCTACGCATCGATGCTTTCCCAATATAAAGTAGCTTCAGAGCTTGTCCGAAGACAAAATAGACGCCCTGCCTTTCTCCATTTGGCCAGGGATCGATCCAAGTCAACGTCGCACCATTTAGTCCGTAATCTTCCGGAAATAGGGCTAGCAGCTTGCTAAACTCCAAATCAGGCAACTCCGGTCGACGGAACTTCACTTTATAAGAATCAATTGCTTTGAGCACGTCTTCATATGTTTTGGGTCCATCGGTGATCATTGTATGATCTTTTAGGAATCGCATTTACTGTGTCAATTCAAACAGTAGATTATGGCGGCTCTGGAAAGGCTTTCTTCAAAAAATCTCCCGTTGTCGCGAGCCGTTCGATGATTCCCGCATCGTCATTTTTCGGAGATCCGACGCGGGAGGAAATCGGAGAGGCTTCCATTTTTCCCGCGTCGAAAGGGACGAGGAACTTCTGCAACTGTTCCAGGTTCGTGCTTGGATCAAGCCATGCCGCCCGCCGATCTGGTGGAAGAATCACTGGCATGCGGTCATGTATGGGTGCCGTTAACTCGTTCGGCGTGGTCGTGATGATCGAGCAGGTTTTCACTTCCTCTTGCGTTGCCGGGTCACACCACGTCTCCCAGAGACCGGCAAAAGCGAACGGCTCGTCATTCTTCAGACCGATGTTGAACGGTTGCTTTCCCGCCCCGACTTTTTTCCATTCGAAGAATCCGTCTGCGACCACCAGACACCGCCGTTTCTTAAAAGCTGTGCGGAACGCGGGTTTCACCGCGACGGTTTCGCATCTAGCGTTGATCAAGCTGGAGGCAATTTTCCTGTCCTTCGCCCATGTCGGGATCAGTCCCCATTTTACTGGGACAAATTCCTTCGGTTTTTCATCCAGGATGACGAAAACCGTCTGGGTCGGCGAGATGTTGAATCGAGCCGGAATGTCCTCGCCTCCCAGCCGAACGTCGTTCAAATCGGCGTAGCGTTCTGCATTGGTCAATCTGTAGCGTCCGCACATGTCGCCATCGTGGTGGGATGGAGGGGGCTTGACGAGCCGGAATCCGGGGAGTAGTGTTCGCCCATACACATGCCCGTCCCGCAAACGCCCGAAGAATTTGAAGCCGCAGTGAGAGAAGTCCGCGTGCCCCGCTGGATCTGCGACGGCTGTGGAAACGTGAAGACCTTTGAATCGCCAGTGAACAGATTCGAGACTGGGGAATGTCTGAAATGCAAGGGGACCAAATTCAGAGTTTTCTCCAGATGATGAAGAACGTCACCATTGAAGCGTCGATCCCAGCGGATTCCCGGCTCACCCCGGAAGACATCTTGCGTGTGATTCTGACGCTGGGAGCGGATGCCCGAATCACGGAAAGCAGGGAGCCTGTGCCGGATCCTTCGCAATTGAGTTTTGGATGGGAGTCGCCCCCGAAATATGGTGTTCTGGAACCGATATGACGACCAACATACAAGACCCCGTAGCATTCCAATTGCAAGGCGATCCCGAAAAACTGCCGACCTTTTTCGCCGAGCTGGTTGAATTGGGAATTCCATTTGAAGGAAACGAAACCTTGGACGTCCTCACGATTTCCCGCGACGCCTCAAAAGATGGACGCTGGACAATCATTGAAGCACTCGGTAGCAGCTTGAGTTTAACGCTCGTTCCGGCTGTCGCCTGATTTCCGCCCCCCAATGCAAAACTTTTTCGCAGGAATTGGAGCCGCCGTCATCGCTTCTACCCCAAAGGCCATTTAATACGTTCATGCCGGAAGTCCCTAAAACAAAGTTATTTATAAGCCACGCTACGGAAGACAACGCCTTTGCGGAGCCCCTAGTGGAGGGTTTAATTGCAAAGGGCTTTGAAACATGGTTCGATAAGACTGATTTGCGGGCGAGCGAAAGTCTCCTGGGAATTATTGGAGCCGCCCTCAACACCAGTGATTACGGGGTCTGTATCTTTAGTAAGAACTATTTCCTGAAAAAGTGGACCCTGGGCGAGATGGACGGATTGTATGCGTTGGAGACCGCTACAAGGAAAATGATCATTCCGGTATGGCTAGACGTTAGCGAAGCGGACGTTAAGAGGGTATTCCCGATGCTCGCCGGAAGAAGAGGTATTCCTACGAATAACGGAATGGATCAGGTCGTTCATGAGATTCAGCAAGCAGTAATCCTTTTCGACCGACATAAACGTCTTCTTTCGCCTATCGAGGAGATGAAAGCACGGATACAGCATGTGGTGAAGGTTACAAAGGAAGACGAATACAGCAGACGCTCCTTAAGCGGCATTGAAGGCACTCAGCGAGTTCTCAATGCCTTGAGAATTGCCTTTGATTCTGCCGAGGCTACAGTAAAGGAATTGGGTGCCCTTCAGCCTGGCTGGCAAGTCAAGGCCAATGTTGCAATGACCGCCTATGCACCCAAGTTGTTTATTGTTGGCCCTTACGATCTGAGTGGCGATATAAGCGTAGTGGGCCTAGCCCAAAACGATGCCGGGACTGCGAAAGCCATTATTACAATACGCAGATCGCAGCATGATTCATTTGGAAGGTATGTTTCTTCGAAGACACTCAAAACAACCGAATTGTCTCCTTACATAGCTTCGGATGACGTCGTCACCTGGTTCGACGATAAGGAGTCCATTCGGAACTCTAGCCTGCATGATTACCTACTTGCAGGATTAGTAAACGAAGTGAGTAAGCGGGGACTTGAGGGCAAGCGGCCAAAGTGACATAGTCGGGAGCGAATCCCGTCTGGGTGCATACGGCTCTTCCTCGATTCGTATCTCCCGACACGGATATCCGGTGTCTTGTCTGCCGGTCAATCACGATCAGCATTTTGCCTTGTCTCAGTTTAAAAATGGGCTCTACTGTTTCCATGCCAGACGTTCAGAAACCAATCCTATTTGTAAATCACGCATCGGAGGATAAGCCTGCCTTTGTCGATCCGTTGGTTGACGAATTAAAGAAGAGGGGTTTCAAGATGTGGTATGACAAGGACGACCTGCGTAGCAATGAAAGCCTACTGGCAGAAATAGGAAGGGCCTTGAACGGAAGTGATTATGGTATCGCCATTTTCAGCAAAGCATACTTCGGCAAAAAGTGGACGCTGGGAGAGTTGGACGGCCTGTATGCTTTAGAAACCGCAACTAGGAAAATAATCATACAGATTTGGTTGGATGTGACCGTGGAGGATGTAAAGAAAATATTCCCGATGCTCGCGGGGAGAAAAGCGATAGACGGCACACTTCCGATAATCCAAATTGCAGATGAAATTGAATTAATCGTTGATTCCGCAAGACGAGCTAAGAGCGTCACGCCGTTTGAGAAAATAAAAATGAAGTTACTCCATGCTATGGAGTTAAGCACCGCAGATGCAAATAGTTCACGACTGCTGAGATGCACTCAGGGCGTCGACATAATAAAAAAAGCCCTGACAAACGCCTTTGATAGCATAGAGCCAGCCATAGCGGAGTTTGCTAGATTGCAGCCGGGATGGAACGTCGTGCGAACCGGAATTATACTGAACCACCGGCCATGTCTTGTTGTGCATGGACCTTTCGGGATAACGGGGTATGTGGAGGTATCCAAATTGGATATGAATTACGCAACGGAGATGAAATTACACATTTCCATCAGAAGATACGTGAAGGAGCCATATGAGGAATCCGAAATCAATGAGAAGCTCTTTGATGACTCGTTTGAGCCGTTTATCGTTTCCGAAGACTGTGTGAAATGGTTTAGGGAGGAAAAGACTATCACGAATCCTGCGGAGTTTTTGCTCGAAGAGCTAACAAGGCAAATTGCGACGCGACTGGCGATGGGTAAAAGACCAAAGTGATAGCGGGCTCATTTACGGCAACTTCCTTTCAATTCTCCCGCTACCGCTTCTTAGGCTATTTCGTAGTGAAAAAGCGGAACGAATGTTGTAGAAAAAGCGTCAATCCCGGTCTGCGTTCTTCGCACCAGATATTCCTCCCTTCGCATCTTAATGGGGACGCCACAATCTCCCGACAGTTTCTGCCATTCCGTGTGCCTGAACACGCACCAGACACCGGACTTTTCCTTGAGGCGGCCCTGGGAAACGCGAAGACGGTAGAGAGCGTGCTGGATGCAATGGGGATTTTGGATCGATTCCTCAACACGCTGCAGATTTTTCGTAATCCCATCCGGGGGAGAGCCAGCCGCCTTCCACCATCGCCTTCTTCGTGGACTGGGTAGAGCCGGGGAGGCCGGAGCCTCAATCTCAGAAGAAGCGTTCAGCCATTCACTCGTCAAAAGAGAAGCAATGTCGTTGGCAGCTCGCACAATCGTCCGTGCCTTTCTGGTAGCCCCATACAAGACTTCGTAGGATTCCTCTGAAGTGAAGTGAGGCGTGAGCAAGACCAGGAGGCCAAAGGGATGGGTGATTTCCTTCAAAAGAAGTTTCCGACGTTGCTTTCGCTTTTTACGCCTTTGGATCTGTCTGCGTCGCATCACGCACTCCTTTTTCTCTTCGGCGTTCTGGCAACGGTTCATAGCGGTTTTAGATTTCGTCGAGGGAACGTGGCTATTGAAATGTCTCAGGGTGTTCGGGACGAGGGCACAGAAGCGGGGTGAAATTCGCTGGAATGTGCCTTTGCTGCCCTCCGGATGAAGCACCGGCCCCTAAGACTCCCAGCTCTGACGCCAGTCAGTATCGCTCATTGCGGGGATTAGGCAGAGTCATCCTCATCAAAAAACCAATCGATTTCACCCTCATAACAGGCCATGCTCTTGATATCCTCCCGCATGCACTCCAAACCAAGTTGCAGGTGCTTGGCAAGATCTCCAAAACCGTCGAAGGCAGACACCAGGTCGTCTTCTTTCACGGTATAGGTTGCCTTCAAGCAGAGAGGGTAGCTCCGGTTCCGCCCTTCCCCAAGATAATAAATCGCCATCACCCCTCTTGTGATCTCAGTATCCAATTCCTCAAGGTATTGAGTTCTTCGCGTGTCCTGGTTCCGCTGAAACTCGGGAGCATTACTGTATTTCGCTCTCAGTTCATCCAGGGCAATCAGGTAACGGCAGGTTTTTATTACTGGAAATAGCTCTTCGGCTTCGATATAACTATTCATTGTTCTTGGGGGTTATTATTCTTAAGGTATTAACTTACGCACCCAATAATAGAGATACCCAAAATGCATAGCAACCCTCTAAGTGGCCTGATAGTATATAACTAAATACTAACGGGAGAGCCTTGACGCCAAGCCTGAATGAGCCGATCTTTCCTCCGGGATGCTTTTACTCTCATCGCGGCCCGCAAGTCACAGCCAGAATCAACAACCTTGCGGCTATTCCAAAAGTAAAATGAAAACAAAGCCAACTGAAGATCAAGAAACCGCTCAAGCATCACTCTCAAGCGAAACGCACCTTTTCCATTTTCAATTTTCCAAATTCCAACGCAATGATTTCATCAACGGAAACACTTCCTGGCATCCCGCCCTCTCCTCCCACCGATCAACCTCAGGCACAAGAACCAAGGGGCATTACACTCGAATTCCTACCAAATAGACGCATTCGCCTTACACCTATCCTTCCAGAGCTGGAGCAAATCCTGATTCAAACCATCAAATGCAATCACATCCCCGAAGCGGTCCAAACGGGAAAAATGTTCAAGAGGAATGGAGACAGCCTCGAAACCGACCTTGGATTTCTTCCCCGGATTGACCACGAATTGACCCAACTCGGCGTCGAAATAAATGTCATCAATGGTGTGAGGCGTTTGATACCTCAATGCAATGAGCAGTTTTTGAGAAACTTAAGCAACGGTGAAAAGGAACTTCTCCAAGAACTGGTCGAATCTTTGGTAGGCAATTATCTTGTGTTGCCGGAAGATTACAACGTCATTCAATTGCTGACAGCTTTGATTGGAGCATTTGGAAAATCCCGAATCCTTATTACTGTTCCAACGAAGAGAAGAGTTTTGGAGCTGATATCCTCTCTGAACTTTCGCTTACGGGATTCCCAGATCGCCTTTGAAAGCATCAATGGAAAGCTGGATGTTCCAAGATTTGCAACCTGCACTCATAGTCTTCTGCAAATGATTCCTTCAGATTCTACAGATATTCTGATCGTCGAAGACGCACACTTACTCTCTGGTCCAAGGTTTAGGAAGTCTGTTAAGAAATTTCCAACTCTCAAATTTGGTCTCACCAGAAAAACTGAAAATGCAAGAGAGGATAAGGCAATGCTTTTAGAGGGAATCTTTGGGCCTTGCCTCAACCTTGAAGATTTTCTTAAGCAAAGTTGATTTATTTGCTTGCCTACCTTCTTCTTCCTTGGATACCATATGCAGGCGGGAGCGAAGCGAGTGCTGCATGTTCTTCTTCTCTTCTTTTTTTTTCGCGACTTTCATCTCGCCTGACGAAGGAGGGCGAGATTCGACGAAGTCGAAAGGAGCAGAAATAGTAAAATGAGGAGAAGTTTTCTTAGTCTTGGGTCTTAGGTCCTTGAGATCCTTAGTCCTGAGACTGCAAACGATTGATGAGAGTCAACGAAGTCATGCATTTCACTGATCTTCTTTCGATTAAAAATCAAGCCAATGGCTAGTTGTGTCCAGATGATGTCGTTGACAACCGATTCTCTGGTCGTTTCCTCAATTCGGCTTTGCAATCTGCCATTATTGGGCTTTTCATTTCCCGGTCGCCTCTAGCCACATAACAATGGCCTTTGAGCAGTTTGTGGATCCTCCTCCACTCTTCAGCATAGGCCTTTGCCTTCCCGGTGCGGATATCGATCCAGTTCTCCGCTTGCCTTTGCCAAAGTTCATCGGGGTGCAGAAGGGATGCAATTCCAGAATCATGGAGAATAAAGGTGATAGCACTTCCCTGAGGGATCTTTTCTAACACGGCGAGCAGGCCGAGCAGAGTGTTTTGCCACGCCGACGCAATTTCCACATCCTTCACAAGCATTTCAATCCGGCCATCAACGTTCAAATGGACCGCGTAACCCTTGTCCGTGGCGTATACGTTGACGACAACACGGGCACCGGTGGATTTCGGGTTGCTCCTATTAAGCTCGGCCTTCGCAGCGTTGAGCCTCATCTGGTAGACCCGAGCCGCGTCACGTTCTACGCGGATTGCGGCTTTCATCTTTTTGTCTTTTTTGGCAATGTCGTAGAGGGCTTTGCCACCTAATGGCATGTAGTTCTTACTCACCGTTTGTTTCCTCCTCAGTTAGCGGTGCTGAGGTTTCGGCCACACCAAACGGACGCG
>Ga0206813_1078_pt2 | contig 23811 bp, 19 predicted proteins | sample Alteio_BWOrgCont_92_FD_152856 | JGI IMG/M metagenome (GOLD analysis project Ga0206813, IMG submission 152856) | Enriched cells from forest soil in Barre Woods Harvard Forest LTER site, Petersham, Massachusetts, United States -... | ecosystem: Environmental > Terrestrial > Soil > Temperate forest >...
CAGCCGGACCACCGCGATGCCAACGGTGGCCACACCAGCCGCGACGGCCACGGGCCTCTGCGTGGAAGACGACGAATATCGTGAGAAGAAGCGCTACTGCTACAGTGGCACCAATCGTGATTCGTTTCATACAAGAACCTCTCGAGTTATTGCGAATGGAGAGTAGGTTGAAGTGAGGAGCGAGCCGGCACTCAGCGTTGAGCTACGGCGATTGAGTGCCCCACAGGGCAGCGTCGGGCGTCGGCTTTTGCGATGCTGTGCGGCTGGGTTACTTCACTGAATGTGTTTGTGCCCGGGAAATGGATTTGAGTGAGCGTGCTGCATCCTTCGGGGCCGCTGAAGATAAGGCGTCCGTACGACTGAAATTTTTGCTGTTCCTCAGGGCGCACAAAAAATACCTGCTCGTGGCCGGTCTTCACATTGAGGACGGCGAGCAGGAATGGACTGGATGAGAGGCTGAACTGATAGGTTCCTGGCGGGATGGTCTCGGTTCCGACGGTGAACGGAAACGAAATGCTGGTGGTCATGGAAAGATCGACCTGCGCCTGGAGATTACTGGCGAGGGTTCCGCTTCCGATGACGATGGCGACGAGCGATTTCACAGCGATTGAGGTAAGGCGATTCATAGGTTTTCCTCCCTGCGAGGGGCAACGATGCTGACTGATTCGTTGTTCGAAATTACGAGGAACCGGTTGATCACGTTTTGATTTCAGCATCCGGCCGAAGCGCGTGCGATATAGGTTGGTTAAGGAAAGTAAAGTTATGTAAAGGCGGAATCTCGGCGGTAAGGATCGTCTAGTATCAAGGTCCGGAGACGGTGGGCGGGAGAGTATGGACCGAGTACTTTTGGTCGACGATGATGTTCAACTCTGCAAGCTTCTTGCTGAGCGTTTATCGACCGAAGGCTTCACGATGGACACGGTGCACGACGGATCACGCGGTCTGGAGAGGGCGCTCTCGAAGGACTATGCGCTGGTGGTTCTGGATCTGATGTTGCCGGGGATGAGCGGACTCGATGTGCTGCGGCGGCTGCGCAAAGTTTCACCGATCCCGGTGCTGATGCTGACGGCGCGGGGCGAAGATTCGGATCGAATTGCGGGGCTGGAAATGGGAGCGGACGATTATGTTCCCAAGCCATTTAACCCACGGGAGCTCATCGCGCGCATCCGGGCGATTTTACGGCGAACGGGGCGGATCGAAGCTTCTGCCGGACCCCTGGTGGTTGGCGACATTCGCATCGATCCAGCGGTGCGCGAGGTTTGGCTGGACGACGCACCGATCAATTTGACGAGTGTGGAATTCACGCTGCTGGAAGTTTTTCTGCATGAGCCGGGGCACATCCTTTCGCGCGAACAGCTTACGGAGGCGGTGCTGGGGAGGAAGGCGGGGCCTTTCGATCGCGTGATCGATGTGCATGTGAGCAATCTGCGGAAGAAGCTTGGAGTTGCGCCGGGCGGGCAGCGGAGCGGGCCGCGGATTAAGGCGGTGCGCGGCAGCGGTTATCTGTTCGTGGCGCGACCGAATGGAAAGGGCGCTGAAGATGCGTAGCCTTTTCCTGAAGATTTTCTTTTGGTTTTGGGCAACGGCGATTGCTACGGGAGTTGCGCTGGTGCTCACGTTCATCCTTGAGCCGCGAAGCGTGCCTTCGCGATGGCATGCAACGCTGATGGAACCGGCCCGCAACTCGGGAATGCTTGCGGTGGAGACGGCGGAGCGGGATGGCATCGGCGCAACATCCGCGTACCTGGAGCGAATTGAGAATGAAACGCACATGAGGGCGTGCCTCTTCGACTCCGCGGGAAACTCAATTGCCGGTACGGGGTGCAGCTCTTTCCAGGACATGACGTCGCGTGTGAACGCGTCCAGGACCTCGGACGTGAGCATCAAGTATGGCCTTGCGCGGGTCGCAATCCTTCTCCACGGACAGAGCGGGCGTGAGTACATTTTCGCCAGCGAGCTTCCGGCTGGGCCTCGCGCTGCTCTTGGTATGAACCGCGGGGCGATATTTTTGCAGTGGGGCGTTGCGTTTTTTGTTTCCGGATTGATCTGTTCCCTGCTCGCGCGGTATCTGACTGCTCCGATCCTGGGGCTGCGGGAGATGTCGCAAAGATTGGCGGCCGGCGATTTGACCGCCCGAAGCGGCTCGGGACTTGTGCAGCGGCGCGACGAAATTGGGGACATGGTTCGCGATTTCAATGCGATGGCTTCCAGAATCGAAGAGCTGGTTGCGCGGCAGCGTCAGCTGATTTCCGATGTGTCTCACGAATTGCGATCGCCGCTGGCGCGGCTGAATGTCGCGCTGGATCTGGGCCGCGCACGAAAAGGCAACGATCCAGCCTTCGAGCAGATGGAAGAGGACATTCGCATACTGGATGATTTGATTGGACGGCTGCTGACGATTGCGAAACTGGATATGTCTGCTCCCCAGGTACCGATGGTGGATCTCGATTTGGGGGATGTTTTGTCGCAGGTCGTCCGCAATGCGGAATTTGAGTCAAAGGAGCCGCAGGGTGTCATCCGGCTGACCGCTGCAGGGAAATTTATCGTGCGGGGCAATGCGGAGCTGCTGCACAGCGCCATCGAAAATGTGATCCGCAATGCGATTCGCTACACGGAGAGCGGGACCTCGATCGAGGTGAGCATGGAGGGGGAAAGCTCATCGAGCGGGGTTCGCCTGGTGGTTCGCGACTACGGTCCGGGTGTTCCCGAGTCTGAATTGAAGAACATCTTTCAGCCGTTCTACCGGCTGGCGGACGCACGCGATCGCCAGTCTGGCGGCACCGGTCTTGGTTTGGCTATCGCCGATCGCGTGGTGCGGATCCACGGGGGAACGATTCGGGCTGAGAATGCGGAGCCGCGGGGATTGAGGGTGGAGATTGTGCTTCCCCGGTCGGCGGGCGCTGATGGCAGGACCGCCTAGATCGGGATGACAACAAAACGCGAAGAGCAACCGCAGATCCCCCTTCGTTTCGGGATCACAGTTTTTGTTATTTGAGATGTGCATGGGAGAGAAAAAGCGCCGCGGCTATGAGCCGCGGCGCTTTTGTTGTTGGACTTCGAGCTGAGGCTAATGCACGTACATGCGGTAGGCGTAGCCGTTGCGGATGACTACGACGCTGCGCGGTGGCGGAGCGTAGTAGTAAGCGGGAGGAGGCGGCGGCGCGACCATCGCGATGACGGGGGGCGGCGCAGGCTGAACGTAGATCTGCTGGACCGGAGCTGGGGCCGGCTGCTGATACTGGGCTACCGGTTCAGGCGCGGGAGCTGGCGGCGGGGCTTCTTCCTGATAAGCGCTGGGCTGACGGCGGATGAGGCCGGAGGGATCGCGCTGCCAGGGTTGTTGATCATATTGAGGGACGCCGAGGTCGTCCATGAGCTTGAGGGTGAGACGCGTCTCTTCCTTCAGAGTGGGACGGGGGCCGCGGCGGGGCAGGTTGATGAGGTCGATGGGCCAGAGGACGGGGATCATCCAGGTGATGGTGTCGCGGACGGCATGGCCTTTGCCGAGGACGCGACCGTAACGATCGACGTTATAGCCGGGGACGTCGACGACACGAGCTTCAATGGGGATAACGGTGTCCGGCTCAATGACCATGCGATCGAAGCGGAGTTCCATCCAACCCTTGCCGTAGAAGTGACCGGGATCTTTGTAGTCTTCGAAGCGGCCGACGAGATAGCTGTCGTAGGGGAGGACGGAGCGACCGTAGCGTTCGGCATGGCCGATGCGGCAGAGGACGGGATCGCCAATGGCGGTGGTTTTGGAGTTGATTTTTGGCTCGGCCACGGTGCAGGAGATGAGCGAGCCGGCAGGAACGATCTGTTCACCGGCGTAGCAGGCAAGCGGCGCGGCGAGCAGAACGCAAAAAAGAGCATGAGCGCTCTTCATGGGTAGGCCTCCAGGTACTGCTGGTTGAAGCAGGAAACCCGGAGTTGGGGGGATAGTCGTGAAAAAGTTGCAGAGAAGTGAAAATATTTTTGTGGGGGTGGGTGGAGGGCCGACTGTGGACGAAAAACAGGGTCGCGGTCATCGCAAGGCGGCCCGATTCCTTAAAAACCGCGGCATTTGGGGCCGAATTAGTCTGCCGTTGACTTTTGACCTGGGTGTTCATAGAGTCGTAACCGAATCCCGCGAAGCCAGTGCAGTCGACGCAACACCCACCACAGCCCGAGTTGCAGAAAGAGGCTTAATGATGAAAAGCACGACGGATGCCACGCAATGTCCGCGATCGGTTGAAGGCTCGACCGGTAAGAAATCCCCTAGAATTCTTCTGCTATTTTTCGTGTGCGTACTTGCCCTCTTATTCTCGCCAGCCCTGCGTGCGCAGGCCACAGGAAGTTTCTCCGGCAACGTTACGGATAAATCCGGGTCCGCCGTTCCGGGAGTCACAGTCGTGGTCACCTCTCCGGCAACCGGGCTGTCCCGGGACACGAAGGCCGACAGCGCCGGACATTATCTGATCCCATTGCTCCCGGTCGGGACCTATACGGTACACGTCGACGCTTCGGGGTTTCGCAGCGCTGAATCGAGGGACTTGCATTTGGATATCGATGAAGCCCGCGAACTGGACTTCACGCTCGAGCCTGCCACCGTCGTGACTAATGTGGCGGTTTCAGGAGTGGCCGCGGTAGCGGTCGACACAACCAGTCCCTCGCTCGGGCAGGTGATCAACTCTGAAGAAGTCTCGCAGCTGCCGCTGAACGGCCGCGATTTTGTTCAGCTGGCGACGCTCACCTCGGGCGCAACGTCAGAAACCAATCCGGGAAGCTTTTTCACCTCCGGCAGTGACAGCGAAGTGGCGGCACGCGGTTCGTTCTCTTTGTCGGTGGGCGGGTCGCGCCCCAACGCGACAGACTGGCTGCTGGATGGCGTGGACAATAACGAATTGACGGCAGGCGGGATCGGGGTGTTTTCCTCGATTGACGACATTCAGGAATTCAAAGTCCTGACCTATACCTACTCCGCAGAGTACGGGACGCGGGCGGGACCTACGGTGATCGTTACGACGAAATCGGGGACGAATAACTTCCATGGAACACTCTACGAGTTCGTCCGCAACACCGACCTCGACGCGAAGGGCGACTTTGACACGACCACGCCGAAGTTCAACCTGAACCAGTTTGGCGGATCGGTCGGAGGACCGATCTTTCGCAACAAGACTTTCTTTTTTGTGGATGGAGAGCAGAAGGATCAGCGTGAGGGGATCACGTTCACCGGTCTGGTTCCTTCAATGGCGATGCGCAGCGGCGATTTTTCCGCGGATCCCTTCGGGAATCCCGAGTCGAGTCCCGCGATCGTGAACCCGAACATGATCGGCGCATCGACCAGCCCGACCGCGTATCCGAATGTTTACTTCCAGTGTGATACCTCGGGCAATCCGCTGCCGGCCAACAGCGCGGGACTTCAGCCCCAGGGGACTCCCTGCAACAAGATTCCTTCCAGTCTGATCAACAGTGTCGGCCAGGACATGATCAACATTTATCCGACGCCGAACGCCAACAACCCCAGTTCCGGATACAACTACGTCAGTGAGCCGGTACGCAAGCTGGATGAAACGAAATTCGATGGCCGCGTCGACGAGGCGCTTACCGCCGACGACAACCTCTTCGCGCGGTTCAGCTACGACCAGGCGTTCTCATTTGTTCCAGGCGGCGCACCGCTGCTTGCGGAGGCCAACGCATTTGGCAGCAACGAGAACCTGATTAACCACGCGCGCAACGTTGGCACAGGCTGGAGCCACGTGTTCTCGCCGCACACGCTGAACCAGGCGTCCTTCGGCTACGATCGCATCTTCGACTACATCGACTCGCTGGGGAACTTCAGCTGCGAATCGGCGAAATTCGGAATTCCCAACGCCGATCTGGGATGCTCGGCCACCGGCTCTCCGCTGCCGGGTGGGACATACAGTCAGGGACTGGTTTCCACCGATGTGTATGGCGGCTATTGGTCGCTCGGCGATCGCGGCTACTCGCCGTTTCAGGGCGGAACGGATATTTATTCGTTCAAGGATGTTGTCGATCTGATTCGGGGCAAGCATGAGATTCGCACCGGCCTCGATTTACGCATCAATCAGATGAATGTCGGCACTGAGGAATTCCAGGACGGCTTCTGGCTGGTTGGGGCTTTCGGAGACTTCAGCGGATACTCATGCACTCCCGGCGCCTCCAACTGCACCACGCCCTCGGGCGCTACGTGTGCGGCCGGCGCCAGCAACTGCGTGAGCGTACCGGGCAATTCTGAAGCCGATCTGTTGATGGGGATGACCGGGGGAGCGATTCACGATCAGACCTATGGCGGCCCGATCACCGGCCGGCGCTGGAAGATCTACCGCCCGTTTGTCGAAGACAACTGGCGCCCCACCGCTTCGCTCACCTTCGATCTGGGCGTCGCCTGGGATATGACCACTCCCGAAACAGAAGTTCATAACCGGCTGGCGGACTACATTCCGTCGACGGGACAGCTTGAGATTGCGGGCCAGAACGGAGTGAGCCGGTCGGCGGGCCTGAAGATGTACTGGGGCGCACTCGAACCCCGCGTCGGTCTGACGTGGAGGGTGCTGGGCAACGACAAGACGGTGCTTCGCCTGGGATTCGGGACCTATCACGATTCGGCGTGGAGCCAGGGCGCGCAGGGCCTGTGGCAAAATCCGCCGGACCTTGGCGAGTCCGATCAGTTCCCTGCTACGTTTTCTGCGGGCTGTGCTTTTGCGACTTCGTACTGCGCCATGACGCTCGGACAGTCGCCGGAGTTGAGCTTTAACCTTTCCAGCGGCTTTAGTCCCCTTCCTTCACCGCAAACAGCGGGCACCTACCAGGGGACGTTTGCTTACCAGCCGCAGAATTTTCAGCCGGGCCGAGTTCACCAGTACAACGTGAACGTCGAGCGCCAGTTGCCTGGGAACGTTCTGCTGACCGCAGGCTATGCGGGATCGGTGGGCGGGCATTTGCTGGTGGGAGGCAACAACCTGAACACCAGCAGCCCGTCGGCGTGCGGAAGCGTATCCGGCTACACACTTGGCTGCGAGGCTAACGGCGCTCCCTACATCTACCCTTATAATCCACCGAACTTTAACGCGATCCTGGAATTCGGCGACATCGGCAAGACGCATTACAACTCGATGCAGATTAAGGCAGAGACCAAGGCGGCGAAGTTCGGTCTCTATGCGCTGGTTGCCTACACGTACTCGCGCACCTACGACAACGGGCTGTCGGATGGGCTGGGCTCGGAGTTGAGCGCGCCATATTTCCCGCTGCCCAACTGGCAAAATCTGGACTGGTCTTTGTCGCAGATCAATCTCGATCAAAGCTTCTCGGGAACTGCGATTTATAACCTGCCTTTCGGCAAAGGAAGAATGTACGCGAACGACTGGAACACCGCGACCAACACGCTGCTGGGCGACTGGCAGGTGACGGTGATCGAGAGGGTCTCGTCCGGGTTCCCGGTTCCTCTGATCGACAGCTTCAACCAGTCGGGCACTACTTTTAATACGGGCGGCAACGACAACAACTTCAACCGGCCGAACCGGGTTGCAGGCTGCAATCCGTACGCTGCTAACCACAGCCAGCACCAGTGGATCAACGCTGCGTGCTTCGTTGCGCCGCCGGTCGGCGAGCTCGGCAATGCCGCGCGCGTTCCTGTCGTCGGACCGGATTTTGTGAACACCGACGCCTCATTGATCAAAACATTTCCGCTGCCCCGGGAGATGGGATTGAATTTCCGCGCGGAGTTCTTCAACCTCTTCAATCACCCCGAGTTCGGCTCACCCATTGCCGATATCAACCAGTTAGGATTCGGGTCAGTGGGATCAACCGTCAACAACCCTCGTCTGATGCAACTGGCTCTGAAGTTGTCATTCTGAGACTGGAGGGCGAAGGGGGCTTCGCTCGGCAAGGGTAACGAGAAACGCCGGAGCTTTTGCCCCGGCGTTTTCTTTGTTGATGTGATTCCCCGCTGGGGAGCGGCGGCATTGACAGAGCAGCCGCCTGCAGAAATGTTGTCTGCGTGGAGCGCAGATCCTTAGTGGCCCGCGATGGGATGGTGGTGGTGGGCGCGGAAGACGTAATGGCCGACGAGCCATCCGGCAGCGGCTCCGGCGAGGACATCACCGGGAAAGTGCTGCTGGCCGAGGACGCGGCTGACGCTGACGGCGGTGGCCGCGGTGTAGAAGCCGACCTGCTTCCAGCGCGAGGGGAATTCTCCGGAGAGCTCTGCGGCGGCAGCCCAGGCGAGGACGCTGTGGGAGGACGGGAAGGAGGAATCGACGCCGACGCTGCTCTGAAAGAATCGGCCGCGGTAGTCGTCAACGCCGGGGCGCTCGCGCCAGAAAACGAGCTTGAGCCCCTGTTCGACGACGACACCGTCGATGAGGGCTTCACCACTGAGGATTCCGGCTTCGCGGGCGTGATCGTCAGCGGCGGCGTGGCCGTAAGCAAAGAGGCCAACGGGCACTGCGATGTAGCTGCCGATGAGGATGTTGGAAGCGTTGATGCTGTCGGGGTTGAAGGTGGCGTCATGGGTAACAACATCGCGCATGGCGCGGCGATCGGTGGCGAGGGCCGCGGCTCCCGCTCCGGCGAGGGGCACGAGCCAGACGAGATCGTGGGTACGGATGCGCGCGGGGCTGGTCCAGATAGCGGCCTGGTCGTGGAGGATGTGGCCGGGCGAGTTGCGCAGGGTGACAGGGGGTTCGTCCGGGTTGGCGACACTCTGATCTGTGGGAGCATCGGGCAATTCCGCGGTTTGGGCGGCGGCGAGGCTGGCGGCTGCGAGCGTGATGAAGGACAGCAGGGCGACGCTGCGGCGGATGGATGGGCGGAGGAAGGAATGGTGAAACGCGGGCCTGGGCAGCAAGGGGTCCTCGGAATTTGTGACATGGGCTGCGACGAATGCTGGGTGGATCATCTCCACTCCATTAGAGGTAGAAGCAAATTGGACTGTGCCTGGTTGGCGCATTGCAAAGTCTTCATGCAGGGGAAAGATGGGGGCGCTCACAATGGAAAGCGCCGTGGCGTTGCGCTCCGGCGTTTTCTTCGCTGACTGGGTTCCCTGCTGATCGTGATTGGGTGAGCCGGTTGGCCCAGTACAGCGGCTACCCGATTGTCTTCACCCACCGGTACCGGTCGAGGGTGATTTGCGCGCGGATACCATCGGCGGCAACCGGATAGCGAAGACGGGCGAAGGCAGTCCAGGCTTCTCGATACTTTTCCCAGGCACCCTCGGCTTTGGAGAGATTTTGAACGGAGACAGCGCCGTCTGCGTTCTGTTCCTGTGATTCCTTGCTCAATTGCTGCATCTTCTCCTGGTATTCGTGTTGGAGCAAGCCATCGGCCTCTGCGATTTGGGGAGCAGAAAGCGGTGGCCAATGTCTACGTTCGAACTGAACGAGGTCCGCGCGAAAAAGATTTTCAAGAATGTGCTGGGAGCCGAGGGTCCGCAGGTTGCGGATGGTTCCTCCTTGGTCTACCTCGAAAGCATGCGCCTCGATATAGGCGCGCTCGGCGGCGAGAAGCTTTTCGAAAGCTGCGCGTTGCTCCGTCGTCATGGAGGACCGGAGCGAGTCGTAGTAACGAGTTCTGAGGTTACTCTCGATCTCAGACGCGTAACCGCCGCAGAAGTTCATGGTGAAGGTGGTCACGGCGTAGTCGCAGAATTCAAAGGGTCGATGAGCCGGGAGAGCGCCGTTGAGTTTGGCGATTTCCGGAAGTGCAAGCATGGCCATGCCTTCTTCGGATTCGCATGCGAAGCGCATGGCGAGTGGGATGTTGCGCGGCACTCCGGCGCCGTTGAAATAGATGTCGGCCAGGATGAGCGAGCCACCGATGACCCATGCGGTGGGCTCCTGCTGATTTTGCTGGAGGCTGGCCTTTTGCGCGAGGCGTTCCTGCCACGCGCAAGCGCGTGCAGCGGAGAAGTTGACCGGGCGGCCGATGCCTCGGTAGGAGCGGTATGAAGCGCAATCTGGAAAAGTTTTGGGAACAGGAGCGTTTTTGGATTCTGCGGGTAATGGAACGGATGCGTAGGCGGAGCAATCGGCGGGACGCTGGCTGGAGGGTATCTGGCCGAAGGCGGAGGCAGCCAGCGCAGAGCCCGCGGCCACGATGGCTGCTGCGCATACCAAAAGCGAATTGCAGAGATAGTCTCTGCGGATCATTAGAAGGAAGTATAGGCCCGCTGGGCTTGCGGCAACTGCGCAGGAATTCCTTGACGTAAAAAGAAAACGCCGCGGCGTTGGGCCACGGCGTTTTCCTGGTGCGTTGGTGCGGTTGGCTTAGACGAGCGCGGGAACGTTGACCTTTTCGTACCAGGAGTGCGCGGCTTTAAGGGCTTTATTGACATTCTCGATGTTCTCCACGCCAGTGGTGTTGAGCCACTCTTCGAAGGCCTTCGCGCCCTGCTTGGCGTAGACGGCGATGCCGTCTTTCCAGGTGGCGCGGCCGCAGAGCACGCCGTTGAAATGCGCGCCCGACTCGACAGCCAACTCCAGGGTCTCAATGAAGACGGGGTTGGAGACGCCGGCGGAGAGGTAAATGAAAGGCTTGTGCGTGGAGGAGGCGGCGAGGCGGAAGTGCTCGAGAGCCTCGGCGCGGGTGTAGGCCTGTTCGCCCTTGAAGGCTTTGGTGCCGGCGACGAATTCCATCTGGATGGGCACTTCGACTTTGAGGACGTCGACGTTGTAGCGGGCTTTGCCGAACTCTTCCATGGAGCCGGTGACGACGTCGGGTTTGCGCTTCGCGTAGGCCAGGGACTTCTCTTCTTCGCCGTGGACGGCGTAGCCGACGGTCTCAAGGAAGAACGGGATGTCGTGCGCGAGGCACTCGTCGCCGATGCGCTCGACCCATGCTTGTTTGTGGTCGTTGATCTCGGACTTCTCGTAGGGCGTGTAGTAGAGGAGGATCTTAATGCAGTCGGCGCCGGCTTCTTTGAGACGGCGAACGGACCAGAGGTCGAGCAGGTCGGGCAGGCGGCCGGGGAGAGCGGCGTCGTAGCCGGTCTTCTCATAGGCGAGCAGCAGGCCTTTGCCGTTGCGGCGCTTTGCGGCGGGCAGACCGAACTCGGGATCGAGCAGGATGGCGGAGGCGTGCTTCGTCAGAACGTCGGTGACGAGTTCTTTGAACTCGACGAGGGCGGAGTCGGGCAGGTCAGCCACTCCCTTTTCTTTGGCCAGGGATTTCTTCAGCGAACCGCGCTGGTCCATGGCGGCAGCGGCGATGACGCCGCGCTTATCCGAAACGGATTTCATTCCGGCCAGTTTGCCGGGGGTCAACGTGATGGACATAGATGCCTCTCCTGCGACGCGAAAATTTCGAAATATTTCTCCACCTTCATTTTATCGCGCCGGAAGGAGGGGGCGATAGAGGACGAAGGTAATGTTCGCCAGATGAAGCCGGAAGCTGGAAGCCAACTCTCGTTCTACTCGCTGCGAATGGCGGTTACAGGATCGAGTCTGGCGGCACGGCGGGCGGGCAGCCAGCAGGCGGTCAGGCCGACTACGGTAAGCGTGGCGGCGACGACGAAAAAGACGTTAGGATCCGCGGGTGAGACACCGATCGGCAGGTTGGCCATCACACGCGCAGCGGGGATGGCAGCAGCGAGTCCGAGAACCAGTCCGGCGCCGATTTGCCAAAAGCCGCTGCGCATGACGAGCAGCATAATGTTGCCCATGCTGGCGCCGAGGGCGATGCGGACGCCGATCTCCTGGGTGCGACGGCTGGTGGACTGAGCCAGCACTGCGTAGATGCCGACACAGGCCATAACGAGGGCGATGAATGCAAAGCCCATAAAGATTTTGCTGAAGAGGTGAAGGTACCAAAGCTCGTGGTCCACGGCAGAGGTGAGGACGAACACGTCGCGCAGCGGCAGGTCCTGGTCGAGGTTCTGGACGGCAGCGCGGACAGCCGCAGTCGGATTCGATGTGGAATGGACGACCAGAGCCATGCCGTTCCAGCCTTCCTGTCGAAAGGTGAGGAAGAAGAGCGGACGGGGACTATTGTTGTTCAGATCCTGAACCACATTTGCCGATACGCCGACGACGGTGATCCATTCCTGCGGGTTGTTCTTGTCGTCATAGAAGCGGAAGCGCTTGCCGACAGCTGATTGCCCGGGCCAGAAATGCCTGGCTGCGTCGAGGGTGAAGATGGCGGCCTGATGATGGGCGGAGCCGTCGGACGCATTGAAATCGCGGCCGAGCAGGAGCGCAACACCGACCGTGCCGAGGTATCCGGGGGAGGAGACCACGAAGGAGATGGGCGGACGATGCGCAGGGTCATCAAGGCGCGTGTGCTCGACTTCAATATTGCTGTCGGCGCTGCCGAGGCCGGGAGGATTGGAGGCGATCGCGACCCGCGAGACACCGGGAATCGTCTGGATGCGCGGCAGCAGCTGGTCGTAAAAGCGCTGGATCGATTCCGTGTCCTTATAACGGTCGTGCGGAAAATTGATGCGCGCGGTCATAATCTGATCGGCGGGAACATCGCGGTTGCTGTTGAAGCTACGGACGAGGCTATGCACGAAGACGCCTGCGCCGGTGAGCAGAACCAGCGTGAGGGCGAACTGGAAGACGACCAGCAGCGCACTCAGTTTTCCGCCACGCAGGCGTCCGACGCTGCGGCCGCCCTCCTGCAACATTTGATTCAGATCAGGCCGGGACGAGCGGATGGCGGGCGCAAGCCCGAAGAGCAGGCCGCTCAGAATGCAAAGTATGGCGAAGTAGCCGAAGACCTGGTAATCCATGGTGAATTGCACCCAATAGGGGCGGCCGACGTTGGAAGTGGCCAGATCGAACCAGCGGATGCCGCAGAAGGCGAGGCCGAGGCCAGCGAGTCCGCCAAGGACGCTGAGCAGGATGCTTTCAACGAGAAGCTGGCGCATGACGCGCCAGCGGGAGGCGCCGAGCGCGGCGCGGATGGACATTTCGCGCTGGCGGCCAACGGCGCGGCTCAGCATCATGTTGGCGACGTTGGCGCAGGCGATGAGCAGCACGAAGCCGACGGAAGCGAGCATGAGAATGAAGACCATCCTGATATTGCCGCCGTTGTAGCGCTCGTGAAAGGTCTGAATGAGCGCGCCTGTGTTCTTGTCGGTATCGGAGTATTGCGCCGCGAGCCTGCGTGCGATGGCGTCAAACTCCACTTGAGCGGTGACCATTCTGACGCCTGGTTTGAGGATGCCGAAGAGCTGAACCGAACGATTGTCACGCTTCAGGTCGTCCGTGGTGGGAACGAGGGGCATCCACATGTCGACCGTAGTGGGAAAGAGGAAGCCTTTGGGCATGACGCCGACAATGGTCGCGGGCTGTTCGTTTATGCGCACCAGGCGGCCGATGGCGGTGGGGGAGCTGTTATAGCGCTCCCTCCACACTGAATATCCGATGATGAGCACCGGAGCAGCTCCGGGTTGAGCATCCGACGGGAGGAAGTCGCGGCCCAGGATGGGGTGAATGTGCAGCATGGAGAAGATGCCGCTGGTGGCGCGCTCCAGGTGATAGGGCTGCGCCGGAATGCCGGGTTCCCCGAGCACCCCGTCAAGATCGGCGGCGCCTTCCAGGCTCTCGAAGGAGTGGGACTGGGAGCGATAGTCCAGTAGATCAGGGTAGGACATGCGCAGGCCGCGGTCGTTCCGGGTGAGGTCAGTGCTCATGACGGCGACCAGGCGGGCGCCGCCCGGAACCGGTACAGGTTTGAACAGCGCAGCGTTCACCAGCGTGAACACCATGGTGTTGAGGCCGATGCCGAGGGCCAGGGTGACGACAACGGCCGCAGAAAACCAGCCATGGGCACGGATCATGCGCAGAGCGAAGCGGAGGTCGTTTGCCATGGAGCCGGTACGCAGGAAGCAAGAAAGGCGTTCCCTGGAAAAGCAGCATTCCGCAGCGAGGGCTGCGGGAACTGCTATCGCACGCCCGCGATCGCCTCGCGCTGGAAATTGTGGAGTTGGCGAATGCCGCTTTCGGCGTAGTCCATCATTTCGAGGAGGCGGGTGCGGGGGAAAACCACGCGTTCAGCGGTGGCCTGGACTTCGACGAGGCCGCCGTCTTCGGTCATGGCCACGTTGCTGTCGACTTCGGCCTGGGAATCTTCTTCGTAGGCGAGGTCGAGAAGGACCGTTCCTTCAACGATACCGACGCTGGTGGCGGCGACGAGCTGCTTTAAGGGCGATGCTTTCAGGGCGCCGGTTGCGAGCATGCGGTTGAAGGCGATGGCGAGCGCGGCGCAGGCTCCGGTGATGGCTGCGGTGCGCGTGCCTCCGTCGGCCTGGAGAACATCGCAGTCGAGGATGACAGTGCGCTCACCGAGGGCCTGCATGTCGACGACGGCGCGGAGGGAGCGGCCGATGAGGCGCTGGATTTCGTGGGTGCGGCCGCCGATTTTGCCGCGTTCCGACTCGCGCGCGGTACGAGTCAAGGTAGCGCGGGGGAGCATGCCGTATTCGGCCGTAACCCAGCCGCGTCCGCTGTTGCGGAGCCAGGCGGGAACGCCCTGCTCGACGGTGGCGTTGCAGAGGACGCGGGTATGGCCGACCTCGATGAGGACGGAGCCTTCAGGGACCTGAACGTAGCCGGGGGTGAGGCGCACGGGGCGCATCTGCGATGGACTGCGGCCCTCGCTGCGAAAGAAAGTGGCTGACTTCGTTTCTGGCTTCGTTTCTGGCATGAATACGATTCCGATCCTGATTGCGGCCTGGGGAGTGATTCGAGCCTCGGGTTATTGTACGGTTTCCGATTTTTCTGAATTGGGAATGGGGCGGAATGGGGAGTTCAAAACGGGATTGAGGCGCAAGAGGCTGATTGCATGGATGTTGGGATGAGGAGACGCGGCGATCTGTCCCAAATAAGGACAGTTCCCAAATTTGCAGAGGACGGCGGGTCGGGTGGCATGGGGAGCGAAACGCTGTTCTATGAGCAAGTTAATGGAGGAGGACGGATTTGGCACGCGAAGTGTTCTATATCGGCACAGATCAGGAAGAAACACAGCGAGCCTGGAACGGATTTGAGGCTGGCTGAAGAAAGAGGAACAAGCAATGCAGGAATCCTCCATTACGCGGGTCGCGGCATCGCCGATGATCAGGAAACGGAACGCATTGACCCCTCACGAAGCGGCGCTCGGAAATGGAATGCTGGCCACGGTGACCAGTTCAGGGCTGCCCGCAGGAATGCCGGCGGGGCAGTCGATTGCGCTGGCCGGAATCGCGCACGATGCGCGGAATCTGGTGACCGCGCTCAAGCTTTGTTCGGAACTTATAGGCGAGCCAGGAGTGCTGGCAGCACAGCACGCGCACTTCGCTGATGAGGTTTGGTCGATTGCCGATGCTTCGGATCACCTGATGCGGCGGCTCTCGGCAGTGTCGCGGACGGCAACGCTGCAGCGGGACAGCCCGGTTGTGGCGGCGCCGATCAACGATCTGGCGAGTGCGGTGCGCGATTTGAGCGGACTGCTGGCGGCGGTCGCGGGGCCGTCGATTGGGGTGCAGACAGCTTGCCTGCCGTGTGTGGGAAGGCTGCGGCTCTCGGAAGAGAATCTGACGCGGATTCTGCTGAACCTGGTGCGCAACGCGGCGGATGCGATGCCGCAGGGGGGACGGATCCGGATCACGGCGCAGCGGGGCGGAGGCGCGAGCTTTCGCTGGACGGTTGCGCAAAGAGGAACGGGCGGAACGAAAGCGCTGGGTGCGGACGCTCGATATTTGGGCGATGCTCAGGCCGACGATACGTGCGGAGACGACGGGTGCGCGGACTTGTGGGAGGAAGCACCCGCAGTGAACAGGCCGGAGACGGTGGTGCTGTCGGTGGAAGATGATGGGCCGGGGATCGCGGCGCATCTGCTGGAGAAAATTTTCGAACCGGGGTTTTCGACGCGACGAGACGGAGGCCCGTGGCCGGAATCGGCGCACCACGGGCTGGGGCTAAGTATTGTGCGGCAATTGGTGGAAGAGGCGGGAGGAACGATTCGCGCGGTGACGCCGCCGAAGCGCGGCTCACGATTTCAGATCGAATTGCCCCTAACTAACGTAACCCCACCTTTCGGCAACGAAGACTACTAAGTTACGGAAGTGGGACGCGATGATGCGAGGATGGGAACAGGAAGAAATCCACACCAAGCTCACGAGAATGCCTATCCAGGTACGACAGGATTTTGCGCCTCTTCACGTGCTGGTGGCCGATGGGGACCCATCGATCCGCCATGCCTGTTGTGCCATCGCTGCCAGCGAAGGCATGGTTCCACATGAAGCGGAGTTAACCGAGGCAGCGCGCGGCCTGCTGCTCGCCAAGGGCGCGGACATCGTACTGGTGGACGAGACCATCGCCACCGGCAACGGGTTCTCGCTGCTGGAAGAGTTGCGGCAACTGCGGCCGGATGTAGCCGTGGTCTGGATGACGTCGGCCTCGACAGTGCAACTGGCGGTTGAAGCTCTGCGTTACGGGGCCAGCGATTATCTGGTGAAGCCATTCGCGGCGGAAGAATTGGCGGCGGTCCTGCGGCGGCTGGCGGGGCGGCGGCAACTGAATACCGCGAGCCGAGCGCTGCGCGAGCGACTGCGCGGCGGCCAGGGCATGGGCAACATGCTGGGCCAGAGCGCGGAGATGGAAAAGCTGTTCCGGATTTTGGCGCGGGTGGCGCAGAGCACGCACCCGGTTTTGATTCTTGGTGAGAGCGGGACGGGGAAGGAACTGGCGGCACGCGCGATTCATGCAAATGGAGTGTGCGCGGGCAAGCCGTTTGTGCCGGTGGATTGCGGATCGCTGGCGCCGACGCTGATTGAGAGCGAATTGTTCGGACACGTGAAAGGAGCGTACACCGGCGCGCATCGTCCGACGGATGGATTGCTGGTGGCGGCGGGAAGCGGAACGGTTTTTCTGGATGAAATCGGCGAGCTGCCCATGGACCTGCAGGCGAAACTGCTGCGCGCGCTCCAGGAGAAAGAGGTGCGACCGCTGGGCGGAAGCCATGCAGTGCCGATGAAGGCGCGGATTCTCGCGGCGACACATCAGGACCTGACGGCGATGGTGGAGCAGGGCAAGTTCCGGCGCGATCTGTATTACCGGCTTAACGTGGTGAAGCTGACTATGCCGCCGCTGCGGGAGCGGAAAGAGGATATTCCGCTGCTGGCTGCACACTTTCTGGAACGAAACAGCCGGGAGACGAGCCGTTCGTTCCGGCTGAGCGCGGAGACGCTTTCTTATCTGGTGGAGTACGCGTGGCCGGGCAATGTGCGGGAGCTGTCGAATGCGATCGATCGCGCGTGCAACTTATCGTCCGGGGAAGTGATTCAAATGGGCGAGATGACAACCAGCATTCGCGACTCATGGATGCAGGCGAACGCGAGCCAACGCATGCGTCCGGCGGAAGAAGGCGGCGTGTGCGGTGTGGAGACGCTGGCGGAGATGGAGAAGCGCGCCATTCTAACCACGCTCGGCCAGGTGAAGGGCGACAAGCTGATGGCCGCGCGGCTGCTGGCTATCGGCAAGACCACGCTGTATCGCAAGCTGAAGGAATATGGAGTGCAACTATGAAGGCGGCAGCGAACGGAAGCGACGCGGGGACGGCCGAAACACAGACTGCGGCCATGCTGGCTGCGGGCACGAAGACGGCGGGCATGCAGAAAACACGGTTGGAAGTTCCGATAGCGCCGGCGATCGCGGCCCTGATGATCACCAGACTCGAAGGGACGGAAGCAATTGCGGCGGAGCTGGCGGGCAAGGTGGGGATCACAGTCGAGATTGCGGCGACGCGCAGTGCGGCTCTGCGGCTGCTGGAACGGCGAAGCTACGCTGTCGTGATTGTGGATCAGCAGCTGGTGGACGCCGATCCGGAGGGCGTTGATTTGGTGTGGGCGCAGGCAGGTCTCGCGATTCCGCTGCAGATCAGCTTTGCGCTTTCAGGGAGCGCGCGCGTGGAACGCGAGGTGCGAGCAGCGCTGGCGCGGCGTCAGCATGAGACACATCTGGCGACCGCAGCGGCGGCGGCCGGACTGGATGTAGAGATCAAGAACGCGGTGACAGGATTTCTGCTGGAGTCGCAACTGGCGCTGGCGGAAGCGGGAATTCCTCCGCAGATCGAGAGCCGGCTGCGCACGCTGGCGGGGATTGCGGAACGGATGCGGGAACGGCTGGGCGGAGTGCCGCTCGAAAATGCGGCGCGGGCGGAATTGCATCCGGCGCGCGGGTGACGCGAGCTTCGATTTGCAGGGCGGATCGGTCCGGCAATCCCTGAGAGTGACACAACTCCATGCAGAAGCGTGGTCCTGCATCGTTCTGACGCGGCTTCATGCAGGCTTTCGCTGATGTCCACTTTGTGAGCTGGGTAAGGGGCTTCCCCTTCCGGTGTCCGTGAGCTTCACTTCCCTGCTGATTTTCGGGATCCCATGCCATGGCCTCGCGCCTGGCGTCATCAAGCGAAGCGATCTGCGTCGAGTCCGTTCGATGGACCCATGGCCGCCGGTGAGGGATACCAGGCCTTAGGGATAGGCCGGACCAAGGCCGTTTCCGCTTGTCGCTCCCATGCAAGCACATCGGGGATCCGCTGAAACTCTCACGGTCCGTCAAGCAGTGAGGAAAACACGGAGGGTGCATAACCCATCAGCGGCATTGCGCTCGGCGTAGGACTGACGTAGGCTTGAACCAAAGTAACATCCGTAAGTAACGTTTGGTAACCATACCGTGGACTCCGCGATACGGAACAGGAAACGTGTCTGCGAAATCAACTCTGGCCGCTCACACCGAGGGAGAAACCCATGTCTTTTGCACGCTTGATTGTCCTGCTGTCGCTGTTCGCATCGACGGTTTTCGCCCAACAACTGACCTTGCCCAGCGATTCGAGTTCTTCGATGAGCGCGGTGCAGACTTTGGCCGCTCCAGCAGGGGAAGGCGGGGGTGGGAGCGGGCGCACGGCGGCGGCGGCCGAGATGCACTCCACGCCATTTTCAGGATTCGCGATTGGCGCGAAGGTGGGGCTGCTGGGAATCGGCGTGCAGGCGGCAACACCGCTCTCGCACCGCCTGAACCTGAGCGGCGGGGTGAACTTCTTCAGCTATACCGACAACCTGACCAGCGACGGCATTCCGTATAACGCGACGCTGCGGTTCCGCTCGGGAGAAGCGAGCCTGGACTGGTTTCCGTTCGTGCACAGCTTTCACATCAGCCCGGGAGCGCTGCTGTACAACGGCAACCAGATCACGGCGAGCGCGGCAGTGCCGGGAGGAACGACGTTCACGCTGAACAACGTGACGTATATGAGCAGCACAACGGATCCGGTGACGGGAAATGGAAGCCTGAAATTCAACAAGGCCGCGCCGAAGGTGACGGTGGGGTTCGGCAATATGATTCCGCGCAACGGGCACCACTTCAGCATGCCGGTGGAGTTGGGCGTCGCGTATGTGGGCGATCCGAAAGTGGTTCTGGATTTGAACGGGACTGCGTGCGATCCCAACGGAGCGTATTGCCAGTCAATTGCGTCGACCCCGCAAATTGAGGCGAACGTTTTGGGGCAGCAAATGAAGATTGCGAACGATGCGAAGCCGGCGCGGTTTTATCCGATTCTCTCTTTGGGGCTGGCTTATAGCTTCTGAAGATGGCCGTGCAGCGGAAACCACCAAAAGGGGCGCGGAATTCGCGCCCCTTTTGATTTACGGCATGATGCTGCATCGAATTCAGAGATCGTATTTTCCGGTGTTCAGGTCCATAGCGACTTCGCGGTGGGGCATCGTCTCAGCCGCGCTTATCGATACCGGATTCGTGCGTCATTTCCACGATCTTCGGGGGCGGCAGGAGCCAGATGACAGCGACGATGATGATCATGCCGATGGCGATCCGGGGAGAGACGAAAGCCATGGGAATGGAACCCAGGTACAGACAAAACGAGACGGATTGCTTCAACATGCCGCTGGCGGGAGGCATACCACTGCGGCGTTCGATGAGGGTAGACAGCACCATCCAGGGAATGCCGGGGAAGGCGCAGACGGCACCGTAGAGCGCAATGGAGAAGGACGAGATGCCGCGGACGGCAACCCAGTTGGTGGCGGCGGGAATGAGCGAGAGAGAAAAGAGGACGGCAAGATTCGACCAGAGGATGCCGTGGGTGACCTGGTCCAGATCGTCGACGAGATAGTGATGGTTGACCCAGTAGATGCCGGTCTGGGTGAAGCTGAGGAGATAGACAAGGACGAGCGGGAGAGCCTGGCGGAGAGCGGCGGCGTTGGCAATTTCTTTGCCGGGGACATGGAGCTCGAGGACCATGATGGTGATGATGACGGCAATGACGCCGTCGGAGAATGCTTCAAGCCGGGCGGGGCTGAGACGAGCTGATCTTTCCTGGGGCATCGGTTGGAAGGATACCTTTTACGGAGAATTCCTGAGAAGTTTCCTCATGATCTCACTGAAATGAACCGATGCCGGGAAATGTGCCTGTCATTCGATCGAACTGACCCAATAGGAGCGATGGCGATCCAACTTTCCATGGTCAGTTTTCCTGGGCACATTCTAAATGTCATACTCCGGGCCTGGTCAGGAGAAAGTAGCGCACGAATGGGGTGATGTTGTCTTCGCGCGTGATGGTGAGGCCAGCGGTGCGGGCGACGCGGTGCCACTCGGCTCTGGAATGGAAGTGCAGGAAGCCTGGGCCGAAGGCGACGAAATTCTTCCAGTCGCGGATGTGCTCGACGAGCAGCAACTGGCCGTAGTCGGCGAGGACTCGCGCGGCTTCGCGAAAGAATTGCGTGCGGCGAGCGGGATCGCGGATTTCATGCGCGGCGAAGAGGAGAAAGATTGTGTCGCGGTCGCGATCGGGCAACGGGAGAGCGTCGAGTTGAGCGGCGAGCGCCGGCTGCGTGGATGTTTGCAGGCGGCTGGCTTGGGTGCGGGCGCGGGCGATGGACGGCTCGGTCATCTCCTCGGGATCGTAGATGTCGAGGACCTTGTAGTCCGTCTTCGGAAAGAACTGCGCGAGGATGAGCGTCGACTGGTCGAGGCCGGCGTGGATGTTGAGCCAGTGCTGCGGCGTGAAGGCCAGGATGGATGGGAGCCAGTTCCAGCGCGTCACTTCTTTGCAGTCGTAGACGTACCAGGAAACGAAGAGAGAGCTGAAGGCCCAGAACGCGGTGAGCGCGGCGGCGGCGATCAGGAGGGCTTCGACGGCGCTGGGCAGGTGGAAAATATCTAACAACGCGCCGATGACGATGAGAGCGACGATGCTCGCTGCATAGAAGTGCCAGTTGTAGCGAAGGATGGCGAGGACTCCGGCGTACTTTTTATTGGGGCCGCTCATGGGAGCCTTTCGCGAATTCCTGGACGCCATGCGTACGGGACATCTTCGAGGTAGAAGGCGTTGGCGAGGATGGCTCCGGCACCGCGCAACGGGGGGTGTTCGAGGAACGTGTTTTGGTGGACGGTGACCGAGACGGGGCGCGGGGTCCATTGTTGGCGCACGCCTTCAACGCGGATGATGGAGTGGGTCTGCGATTCGTAGTCGAAGGTGAACGGGAGAGGCCCGGCGAATTTACGCGCCTCTGTGAGGTTGGCAAACGGCGAGCCGGCAGGTGGGGCGGTGGATTGCGTGGAGATATCCGCTTCGACGTGAAGATCGGCGCGGCCGTCGTGCGTGGTGACCTGAACTTCATACTTTTGCGGTGTCGCGTGCACGCGGACCTGCGAGCGTTCGTAGTGGTAGTGAGTGAGGAGATTTCCGAAGATCTGCATCGACAGGCGGTTGGTATCGCTGCGGAGAATGCGCAAACCGCGCAGGCTGCGTCCAGCGGCGGTTTGATAACGGGTGAAGATGCGATAGCCGGAGAGAAAGAAGCTGGTTCCCAACTGCGCGGGGAGGAAAGATGGGCGGAGGTTTTGCGTCTCGACGAGAGCGATGGCGAGGAAGCCGAGGTCACCGTAGGTATCGAGAGTGAGGCCGGGAGGCAGGAGCGGCAGGAGGACCGGCGCGGGGACGGCGTAGGCGAGAACGAGAGAGGCACGGAAATGCGCTTTGACGGGGATTGCGTGGCGCTTGAGCCGATAGAACATGCGGGATGCTGCCTCGTGAGAATCGTATAGCATCCCGAGAACTCGACCGGTGCGGATGGACGCGTCGGATAAAACGAACGGAGCGTGGGCGCGTTCACGCAAGACGTGGTTGCAGGAACCCGCGCGGAACGTTGCAGGGGTAATTTCCTCCTGCGAGCAGGAAAGACAGCGAACGTGGACGCAGATGCGCGGAAGACTAGGAGGCCAGCAAAAAAGGTTCCCCCTTCGCGGTCTCACGCGAAGGGGGGAATGCGTACTGCAACATGGTCAAGGCCGATGTGGTACAGATGATCTGGTTACCACCTGTTGACTGGACCGTGGCAGGTGCCGACGCCTCTGTCGCTGAAAGTAGGAGGGCCGGTTGGCTGTGCAGGATCCTTCAGTGCCGATTCGAAATCCCACGCGTAGCCGTTCTCATTGAGCGTCAGGCCCATCACACCCCAGAACTGCCCGGTTCCCGCCTCGAGATTCTCTGCGTTGAAGTTCACATTGCCGCTGGGATCCTCCATGTTTGTTTCGCCGGAGCCGGACGTCACAGTGGTTGTGACGACCGGATCGAGTGTCTCGCCACCGGTGCCCACGACGAATTCGCGTATGCCCTTCTTTGGATCGTATTTCCCGGAGGGGTCAAGCGGGCGGTAGCGGCCATAGAGGTGGTCGTGTCCGTTCAGCACCAGGTCGGCTCCGTATTGGTAGAGCAGTTGCCAAAAGGCCACAGCGCTCGGGCCCTCGGGCACGGCGATGCCATTGGTAGGGCTGAACGTGGGCTGGTGCCAGTAGGCGAGCGTGCACGCGGAATGATTCGCGGCGAGATCGTTTTTCAGCCATTCGAGTTCGGAAGCAAACCAGGCGCCCGTGCATCCGCCCGGTTGTGTCTCGCACTCAATATTGAGCGAGATCAGATGCCACGAACCCAGATTGTAGGAGTACCAGCCATCTCCGACGCCGACTGGGCCGCCGCTCGCTGAGGTTCCGAGTCCGCCCGACTGCTCGAAGTGCCCCGCCTGGCCATCCGAGTGTGGCACGGGCTGGGTGAAGGTACCGCCGGTGTCAGGGTTGCCGGCGATCGTAGCCGTCATCATGGTTCCATCGACATTGTGCTGGACGCCGTTGAAGTAGGAGAAGTAGCCGTAGCCGGCACTGCCGACTGCGCCGTGCTCGGTATAAAACTCGTGGTTGCCAGGCGCAGGCCGTGTGATCAATTTGAAAGCGCCGTAGGTCGTCTCGTACGAGTTCTCAAAGTCAGAATATTGGCCTACCTGGTATTGCTCATCTCCGACGAGCGCGACGATGTCAGGTTTCATATTCTCAATCTGCTGCGCCGTGGCCGCCTGGGATGCGAGCAGATTTTGAGCGGTGTCTCCGCTGCAGTTTTCACCCGCCTTCTCACCACTTTCTTCTTCGCCTGGCTGGCAGGCAACGTCGCCAACCACCGCTAGCACGGGCGGCCCCTGCAGCTTGTTGTACGGCCACGGATTGTTATTTGGCACCCAATTGCCGCTTGACCAGCCCTTGCTGTTCGACCACTGATTGTTATTGGGGTTTTGATTCTGTGCCATTGCCCCAGCGGCGAATACCAGCGCCGAAGCGACCGCTCCCATGAACAGTGCTGCGCGGAACCTCTCTCGAATCGTGGCCATGCGACTCCTCCTGTTTGATTTTTTTGACCTTTGGGGGAAAGTAGTCAGGAGCGTTTTTATCGCATCAAGATATTTCGCGTCTATCTCTGGCGTGTGAAAAAGCCGTGAATGCAAGACTTTACAGGCGGGAGTAAGACTTTTGCCAAACTTGCCGTTCCCGGTGGCCGCAT
>Ga0206813_1079_pt1 | contig 23673 bp, 21 predicted proteins | sample Alteio_BWOrgCont_92_FD_152856 | JGI IMG/M metagenome (GOLD analysis project Ga0206813, IMG submission 152856) | Enriched cells from forest soil in Barre Woods Harvard Forest LTER site, Petersham, Massachusetts, United States -... | ecosystem: Environmental > Terrestrial > Soil > Temperate forest >...
GATCCTGAAAAAACCGTTCGACAACGTGGAAGTGCTGCAACTCGCCCACACACTCACGCGGAAGTGGACGCTCAGCAATCACCTCCAGTCCCACCTTGAAAGCCTCGACAAGATCGTGGCCTCTCGCACCCACGACCTGGAAAGCGCCAATGCGCACCTCAGGAAGGAAATCGAAGATCGCCAGCAGGCGGAGAAAGAACTCGTGCTTTCCGAAAAGCGGTTCGAGAAGGCCTTCCAGGCCAGCCCGATTCCCATGGCCATCCAGTCCCTCACCACGTCGCGCTACATCGATGTGAACGAGGCATTCCTTTCGATGACCGGCTATCGCCGCCTTCAGATCATCAGCCGCACGCCGATGGAATTGCAGCTCTACCCCGATCCCGACGCGCCGCTCCTCTTGATGCTGCAGCTTCAGGAGGAACGATCTGTCCGCAATTTCGAATGCCGTATTCGCACGCATTCCGCGGAGATCCACGATTGCGTGGTCTCGGCCGAGGCCTTCGAACTGGCCGATGAGACCGTGGCGCTGGTCGCCGCGCAGGATGTGAGCGAGCAGCGGAAGCTCGAACTGAAACTTCGGCACGCGCAAAAACTGGAGGCCGTGGGCCAGTTCGCGGCCGGCGTGGCGCACGATTTCAATAACATGCTCACCGTGATCCAAGGGCACGCCAGCATTCAGCTCGCCGCAGCCAACGTGGAAAAGGATCTCGCCGATTCGCTCAACCAGGTCGCCTACGCCGCCGAGCGCGCCGCCGTGCTGACCCGCCAGCTTCTCACCTTCAGCCGCAAGCACGTCGTGCAGCCTCAGTGGCTCGACCTGAACGCAATTATCCGCAATCTGAACGATATGCTCAGCCGCCTCATCGGCGAGCACATCGACCTCCGATGCGAATTGGGCGACGACCTTCCCGCGATCTATGCGGACGACAGCAATATCGAGCAGATTGTGATGAACATCGTCGCCAACGCGCGAGACGCCATGCCCAATGGAGGCCATCTCACGTTGCAAACCGGGACGGTGCAAATCGACAATGCGCGCGCCGCCCGCAATCCGCAAGCCCGCCCGGGACGCCACGTCTTCCTGCGTTTCACCGACAACGGTTGCGGAATAAACCCCGAAACGCTGAGCCATATCTTCGAGCCTTTCTTCACCACCAAGGATGTGGGCAAGGGAACCGGATTGGGACTGGCCACCGTATACGGCATCGTCGCGCGCCAGGAAGGCTGGATCGAAGTCTCCAGTGAAGTAGGCCACGGCGCCACCTTCGAAATCCTGCTTCCAGTCCGCGAGGGGAAAGTCGAAGACTCCCGGAGGATTTCCGATGACGGTCTTCCTGCGGGCACGGAAACGATCCTCGTCGTGGAAGACGAACCCGCCGTCCGCGAGATCATTACCTATGTCCTGCGGCGACACGGTTACCACGTCCTCGAAGCGGGCGACGGCCCGGAAGCCATCGCCCTATGGTCCGCTCAGCGCGGCGAGGTGGATCTGCTGGTGACGGACATCGTGATGCCCAACGGCATGAAGGGCAACGTGCTCGCCGAGAAACTCAGGGCCGAAAAGCCCGAGCTGAAAGTCATCTTCTCCAGCGCCTACAGTTCCGATTTCGCCACGGAATCGGCGCCATTGAACGATCGGATCAGCTTCCTCGAAAAACCCTACAAACCCGAAGTGCTGGTGCGTGCCGTCCGCGATTGCCTCGACGAAGCAATGGCGTCCACAACGTAGTCGGCATTTCGTCATTCGGAGTTGCCCCCATCGCCCTTGGGCTGTCTCGCGGACTCGACTGTCATTTGCCGGATCTACTCCTGCCACATTTTGTGACGCAGCATGATTTGAGAAAAGCGCATGCGGATACATAGCGGAACGCGTAAGTGCACGAATTGAAGCCTTGCTATCTCTTGGCGGATATCTTGCCTTGCCAACCCGTGGACATTCCTTTGCCGCAGGTCTGGCACCATACGGACGGCGGTATATACGCGATTGCCCCGCACGAACATCGCACGTCGATGCCCTCCGTTTTGTCGATGGATTCGAAATCCACCTTGTGCTGCGCTTTGCACCTCAGGCAGGAAAAAGTTGCGAGCACTCTGAATAAGTTCACCTCGACGCCGCGCGCGGCCATTTCGGTGGAATCGGGATCACCGCACTCGGGGCAGGCCGTATCCTTTGCGGGCGCGGACTTCTTTAGTTCCTCCGTGCCATCCGTGTTTCGCGCGAGGGCCTGCCCCTGCGCCTCCTTTGCGGAGGCCTCCTTCCTGAGTTTCTCCAGAAGAACCCCAATTCCTTCCGGCTCCATCGGCCAAAACTCGCTACTTTCGAGCGTGGAAAGCAGGGCCTCCCATTCAGCGTGCGTCCACTGCCCATTTCGTTGTTCCACCCATTCCCGTGGAAAACCGGATTCCTCCCACTTTAGCAAATTCTCAGCCGGCGTATTCATCACCGTTGTTTCTTAGTCTGCCGCGCCTGCGATTGCTGAACCAAGGCGCTCAAACCGGAAGTGGCTACGGATGCCAGTGGCGGCGGCGGGAGCGCCGACGCGTCATAGCAAGTCGGCGTCATTTTAAGGCGGCCAGCAACTGTATGCATTGTTCAGAAGGCCAGAAGGTTTCGCCCTTATAGGATCTGACAGAAGAACGGTCGAGCGCAAAATAAGGGGAACTCACGAAACTGTTTTCCTGCTTTCCTCATGCGGCGAGTTTTGGCGGGTGAATCGGGGTGGATCGGACTGAATCTGCCAAGACCGGAAAGTCCTGATTACTCAGAGTCAATTCGAGTGGATCGGATGCGGGGAAGAGGGGGTGAAAGGGCGAATCGGACTGAATCGGACCTGCGAGAGGCGGAGTGGCAGGCGGGGATTTCTTCGCGGGACTTGGGAGCGGTGGAGTGGAGCTGTCAGCTCTTTGAGAGTTTGCGCTGGATGGAGTGCCTGGACGGGAAGGCGTAACGCACGTCGCAGCCTGGGATTTTTCGGTAGCGTCGGGACGGGAGTTCGTGGATGCAGCGGCTTTGGAGGTGGATGCCGATTTGAAGTTTTGTTTTTCGCGGAGGAGTTCGAGGCGTTCGCGCTGGAGCTGCACCCGGGCCTTTTGGAGTTCGGCGCGCTGCATGGTCATAATGGAGGCAGTCAGCTTTTTGAGCGCATCGACCCTATTCTTAAATTCGGGCTCGGGCATGATCTCCCAGTTCTGCAAGAGATGCGCGTGATGGGCGAGGAGCACCATGTGCAGGTGGTCGGAGGTGAGGCCCGTGTCCGAGACTTGATCAGCGTTCTCCGAGAGGACGCGGGTTTCGTCGAGGAAGGACCGGAGGGTGAGCCATTCCTCATAGCCGCCGGCGCGCCATTCCGAGATGTTGTGCTCGGTGATGGGCCGGCCTTCAAACTGTTCGTCCATCACTTTCATGACAGCGGGATTGGAGTTCAGCCATTCGACGAGGCGGTTTCCCGGTTCGCCATCGGCGAGGCGGGTGTTGAGTTGCTCCCGGATTTCGAGCGGGAGACGGGCGACTTTACCGTTACGAGTTTTCATTTTTTGTACTTTTGGTTCGAGTTGAGGTTTTTTCTTTGTTGATTGGCAGATGGGCCCGCCCACAGCGCTTTGCGTAGCATTGCGGGCAGGAATGACGATTTGGAGCGCGGCGAACCCATCCGTGGCGGTCCATTTCCCATTTCGCCACGTGCCAGCGCGCTTCACATCGGTTTCGGTCCGGACCGTTGCCCTCCCCTGGTCCGGTATATTTCTTACCTTTACGCAAACATTATTACGGATCGTTTTTGAGTTGTCAATGCGAAAAGTTTGACGCGGCCTTCTGCGGGCCGGATTAAAAATGGTGCAATCTCGAAAGATTGAGGCTCCTGCCTCTATGCGATTACCGCTCCGCGACGGGCGGTTGCGGCTCCTGCCGCCATGCGATTACTGCTCCGCGTTGGGAGGTGTGCTCCACCTCCTCGGTCCTCGCTCCGTTGTTTTTCGAGGACGAGCACGAGCACGAGGACGATTCTGATTGGCCATCCGCAACTCGATCTCATGCACCACTATTAATCACACCCTCCGTCGTTAAACCGGGGCAAAACCGCTTGCCATTTCCACAGGATCGCGTCTTTTTGGGTCGGATTCTCCCCAGCTTATGGATATCAGGCTTCTCCTTTCGGCGGTTCTTGTTCTCGCAGCGTCGCAACTTTCCGCAACCCCTCCTCCCGAGCCAGATCGTGAGCCTGGGGCGCCGCATCCGGCTGCCAATGGAAAGTTCCCGCGCATCGGTGAAACCCTGGAAGAACTGACGGCTGACTACGGTCCCGGAAAGAAGAACGCCGGGAAGATACGAATTCCTGGAGACGACGAGTATTATTGGGAAATGAGGGGCCTAGGCATTAATGTGGTAATGCAAGATGGGAAATCCATCATGCTGGTAGTCCATCAGGTTGGCCGCAAAATCACCGAGGCGGATATCAAGGAATTCCTGGATGCCAATGGCGAGGGCCGAGGCTGGCGCCCGGAGGGAAATCGCTGGATCAGCGGAGACAGGCAACTGGCGGCATTCCGCCAAAAAAACCACCTTGATATGTTCTTCGTGGAGGACATCGTGCCCGTGGAAAAATCCGGCCACGCCATTGTCCCAGGCGGACGCTGATCCGCGAACCCGGGGTCAGGCGCTACAGCTATTTTCGAGACGCGAGCATAACGCTGACAGCGAGGCGGGCCAAACGTCGGAGCTTGTGATATGGTAGGAAAATCCATTGAATCGATGACATGCTCCATCGCTTAACTCCCCCTCCTGTAGAGGTGAAGCTGGCGGACTTCATCAGATGCGGAAAGGCTGCAACGAGAGATGCACGAATATCCTCTTGAGGAACTCGCGAACGACATTGCGGCCTGCACTGCGCCCGGGGAGTTTGACCGGGCGGCGCATTCCGCGCTCCATCATTTCGATCAGATCACCGAGCAGGCCCGGGTAAAGGTCGATTGCCGTGACGGGTGTTCGCTTTGCTGCCGCTCGTTTCGTGTCGATGTCTTCGCTCACGAAGTATTTTTGATCGCGCGCCACATCCGCGATCATTTCACCGCTGAAGAGACTTCAAATCTTCTGCATCGTCTGGCGGAGCATTTGTCGAAGGTGTCCTCGCTCACTCCGTTTGAGCACGCCACCAGAAACGTCGAGTGTCCTCTTCTGCGTGATGACCGGTGCAGCGTTTATTCGGCGCGGCCTCATTCCTGCCGGCGGCATCACTCCAAGGATTTTGCCGCATGCCAATTCACGTTTGATCATCCCGCCGATCTCGAAGCTCCGGCGGCGCATGATCGGGACCTCTTCAGAAAACTGACCGGGGCGATGCAACAGAACATCGACGCCTACTCGGCCTCGGGATTCGATTACACGATCTATGAACTCGGCACAGCATTGAACGAGGCGCTCCATGATCCATCGTGCTGGGAGCGCTGGCAGAAGCATGAGCAGGCGTTCGTCCGCGCTTCGGTCACGCCTGCCGGTTGATCGCGGAGCCGATACGCTCACGGAGACTATCCCTGGCGATACCATGGTACGCTTATTCTTATGTTCTCGATCATCGCAATCCTCTGCATCGCCAGGTTGGCGCTCGACCTCGGATTTGAAACCGCCGGTTCGTTAAAACGCCCCGCCTTGGCGCTCGCGTCAATTCCATCGTGAGACGAGATTCACCGGTCGCCGAAATGGAACCCCTTCCCCGGCCGCGGCGCTTGAATCTGGCTGAACATGAAATGCATCTTTTGGTGGAAGGCCTCCAAGCGGGGTTGGTGCGCGCCTCTGATCGTCCTGAGGTTGAAGCGCATATTCTGATGTTCCTGGATCATGCGAGCGGGCCGACAACGGGAGGGATCGCTGCCGAGATGGGAATTGGTCCGGAGGCTGCCAGCGTTCATTTGAAGGCATTGGAGGATGCGAATCGCATTTGGAGCCAGCCCAGTCATGGCGCCGAAGTCACATGGCATATTGCGTTGGAGGGCCAGCATTTCATCGAGCAAAGGGCACTGCGCTAAGCGGTTGTAAAATCGGATTAGTCAAGGTGGCCGGCGCCTGCTAAGGTGGAAATCGTAATCACCGCCATGTCCGCCCGGACCTTCCTGATTTTTGCTCTTCTTGGCAGCCTGCTTTTTAGCCTGCGGGGCCGCACGGTCGCGCCCGCGCCGGTTTCAGCTCGCATGCCAGGGTGCGCGATGACGGCCTGCCTGAGCGGATGCTGCGCTCAAATGTCTTGCTGCGCGGTTTCCGCCCAGGACCAGGGCCGCCAGGAACAGGCCCCCGCGACGCAGGGGGCGCATCTCGATCTCGCAGCTATTCGCCCGCGCACTTTTTCAATTCTCCATGCGCTTCCCAGGGGGGAGCGCCGCTTCGTCATTCGCAAAGAAACGCAAAGGGCTCACACCCTGCCGCGTCTGGCGGCTACCTGCATCCAGTTGATCTGAGGCTCCGGTCCTCTCAGGCGAAGTGTGCACTGCGCACACGCTCACCCGTGAAGTCCGAACCTCAGATCCATGAAAACCCTTTCCGCATTTCTCTGCTCATTTCTATTGGCGGCTGCCTCTGACGCCGAGCCGCCCGACAAGACAAACGCCCCCGCGGCGTTGACGCTCTCCGCGGCCACGCGGGCGGCGCTCGCAAATAATCGTTCCATCCGCGAAGCGCGCGCACGGTGGAAATCCATGAAGGCGCGTGTGCCCCAGGCCGCGGCATGGGACGATTTGAAAGTCAGCGCGAACACGCGCCTTGGGCGTTTCGTCGATATCGCGCCGAATGGGTTCACCGACCAGATGGTCAGCATCGAACAGATGATCCCCATCTCCGGCAAAAACCAGAGCCGCGCCCGGATCGCTGCCGCGGAAGCCCTCGGCGGCCTGGAGGAATTCCGGCGGAGGGAGATCGACGTAGTGATGAAGGTGCGCATCGCCTACATCCGGCTTGCCAACGGCTACGCACAACTGGATCTGAATCGGGCCAACGAGGCATCGCTCTCGCAGACGCGCGAGATCATCAGGTCGAAGTTTGAAGTCGGCGCTCAATCGCAAGCCGACGCCCTCGCGGCGGAGGCCGAGTCGATCAGGATTTCCGAGGCTCGCCGTGATCTGGAGCGGGGTATTTCCGATCAGGAAACGCAGTTGAAAGTGTTGATGAATATCGACGCTTTCGCAGCGCTCGAACGCCCGGTGGATGATCTGCCGAATCATGCGCGAATCGCCTTGGAAAAACTCCGCGATTTGATTCTCAGCAATCGCCCCGAGCTAAGAATGGCTCAGGCAAAGATCGCCGCCGCCAGAGCGGGGGTCGAATTGGCGAAGCGCGAATGGATTCCCGATCCGACTCTGAGCGTGCAGACACAGCGCTACAACGATGCCTCCCAGGTGGTCAGCGAAGTGAGCGCGGGGATTTCGTTCAGTTTGCCGTGGCTTAACGGAAAGAAATACCGCGCGGAGGAGCGGGAGGCCAAAGCGGGCGCCGAAGCCGCGCAAGACGCGCTGGAAGCATCCCAAGCCGAAGCGCTCGGAATGCTTCGGGACCAGCTCAAGAAAATCGATGCCTTCCACCATCACGTGGAGCTTTTTCGCGACCGGCTCCTCCCCAACGCCAGACAAACCGTGGAAACCATGCGGACAGGCTATGAGGCGGATAAGAGAGGTTTTCTCGATCTCGTGGCCTCTCAACGCAGCCTGCGGGAAGTCGAATCGATGGCCCGGCAGCACCTTGCCGACTACCAGATGGCCCTTGCTGAACTCGAAGCGATCGTCGGCGCCGATCTCGGTCTTTTCTCGCGTGACCAGCAAACCTCGAAAGGACGGTCCAAATGACCCGGCGGGATTTCATTCGAAAGCTTTCCCTCCCCGCGGTGCTGGCGGGGTCCGCGTGGGGATTCGCCGGCTGCGACAGAATCGGCGGCGCGACCAAAGATCAAAACGTGGCTTACTATACCTGCACGATGCACCCCTCGGTGCGATCTCAGGATCCCAACGGGAAATGCCCGATCTGCTCAATGAATCTCGTGCCAGTGATGAAAAAGGGCGCGGCGCTGGAAACGGGCAGGCATGACTTTGAGGCCGGCGAATTCACTGTGCCAGTGGAACGTCAGCAACAGATCGGCGTCACTTACGCGGCTGTGGAGAGAAGACCGCTGCGGCGCACGATCCGATCAGTCGGCATGCTGTCGCCCGATCGCTCCCGGCAATGGAGTTTTGTCGCGCGCGCCGAGGGCTACGTTCAAAAACTATGTGTCACGTCCCCCGGCGAATCGGTCGAGGAAGGCGCTCCCTTGCTCACAATCTATAGTCCGGAGCTGCTCACAGCGGAGCGTGAGTTCGTGAACCTGCTCGACACTCGCGGGAGCGCCGCGGGCGGCCAGGGGCGCGCCGACGGCGAACGCCTGCTGGATGCCTCGCGCCGACGCCTCGAGCAGTGGAATGTGACTCCAAAGCAAATCGCGGAACTGGAGAAATCGCGAAAACCTTCCGAGTTTCTGACGCTCGCCTCACCGTTCACCGGCGTGGTTCAAGGAGTCCCCGTGGAGCAGGGCCGGAAGGTCACGATCGGCGATCCGCTTGTCACGGTCGCCGATCTCTCGGTGCTCTGGGCGTGGGTCGAGGTTTACGAAAACGAACTCTCGATGATCGCCAGGGGACAACGAGTAAAGCTTACCTTTATTTCGTATCCTGGGGAGATGTTCGAAGGCGAAATCCGCGTCATCGATCCATTCATCAACGAGACGACGCGCACATCCAGGGCGCGGATCGATATCCCCAACGCCGATCACCGATTGCGCCCGGGAATGGATGTGAACGCCGAACTGGCGGTGGATGGCGGTATTGGCCTCACGATCCCGCTCAGCGCGGTCATGCCCACAGGCTCGCGCGCGCTCGTCTTCGTGAACAAAGGCGCGGGCCGGCTGGAGCCCCGATTCATCCAACTCGGCAGTAAATACGGCGACGCATACGAAGTCCAAAGCGGACTGGTGGAAGGCGAGCGCGTCGTCGCGAGCGCAAACTTCCTCATCGACGCCGAATCGAAAGTGCAAGGCGCTGTGAAGTCATTCGATGAGCCGGTCGCGGGCAACCCCATCCGTTAAAGGACGCGCGATCATGGAATCCCATCCTTCCGCGCCCGGCGATGCCACGTTTATCGAACGAGTCATCGAAGCGAGCGCGCGCAATAAGTTCCTCGTCTTCATTTTCACGGTCTTCGCCGTCGCCGGCGGCATCTACGGACTGTGGAAGACACCACTCGACGCCATCCCCGATCTTAGCGACGCGCAAGTGATCATTTCCACCGATTGGGAAGGCCGCTCGCCCGATCTCGTCGAAGATCAAATCACGTATCCTATCTCGACCAAATTCATCGCCGCTCCGAAAGTGAAGTTCGTTCGCGGCGAGTCGATGTTCGGAAAGTCATTCGTGTATGTGATCTTTGAGGACGGCACGGATATCTATTGGGCGCGGTCGCGAGTTATCGAATACCTGAACTCGGTGCGCGGCTCGCTGCCCGAGGGCGTGAATCCCGTCATCGGTCCGGACGCCACGGGCGTCGGCTGGGTCTATGAATACGCGCTCGTGGATGACACCGGGAAACATAGCCTCGCGGATCTGCGCTCGCTGCAGGACTGGCATTTGCGCTACGCGCTCGAATCGGTGAAAGGCGTGGCCGAAGTCGCCCCTGTCGGCGGCTTCGTGAAACAATACCAGGTGGACCTCGATCCGAATAAACTCGTGGCCTACAACATTCCGCTGGCCGATGTAGTCAGCGCGATCAAGATGAGCAACGGCGACGTTGGCGGGAAGACTTTCGAGGTCGCGACCACGGAGTATTACGTGCGGGGCCGCGGTTACATCAAGAAGGTGGAGGACATCGAAAACGTGGTGCTCAAAGTTCAAAACGGCGCGCCCGTTTACGTAAAGAACGTCGGTGTCGTGCATCTCGGCGGCGATTTGCGGCGCGGCATTGCGGAACTGGACGGCAAAGGGGAAGTGGTCGGCGGAATCGTAGTGATGCGTTACGGCGAGAATGCGCTCAATGTCATCGACGGGATCAAAAAGAAGATGGAGGAGATCAAGGCCTCGCTGCCCGAAGGTGTGCGTATTGTGCCGACCTACGACCGCAGCGAATTGATCATCAACGCGATTCACACGCTGCGCGAAAAGCTGATCGAAGAAAGCATCGTCGTGGCGCTGGTATGCATCGTGTTCCTTTGGCACGTCCGCTCGGCGCTGGTCGCCATCATCACGTTGCCCATCGCGATCATTCTCTCGTTCCTGCCGATGATGTGGCTCGGCCTCACGTCGAACATCATGTCGCTGGGCGGCATCGCCATCGCCATCGGCGCGATGGTCGATGCCGCGATCATCATGGTCGAGAATGCGCACAAGGCGCTGGAACATTTTCGGGATGAGCACGGACGCGACCCGGATCGCGCGGAACACAACCGCGTCATCGTGGACGCGGCGAAGAGCGTGGGCCGGCCGCTCTTTTTCTCGCTTCTCGTGATCACGGTCAGTTTCGTGCCCGTCTTCTCGCTGACAGCGCAGGAAGGACGGCTTTTCAAGCCGCTCGCGTTTACCAAGACCTTCGCGATGTTCTTCGCCGCGGTGCTCGGCATCACGGTGGTTCCGGTGCTCATGCTCATGCTCGTGCGGGGCAAGATCACTCCCGAGGTGAAAAATCCGGTGAACCGCTTCCTAATCTGGGCCTATCATCCGTTCGTAAACTTCGCGCTGCGGCATCGGTTCCTCACACTGCTCGTCGCAGCGCTGCTGCTCGTAGCAACGATTTATCCCTACTCAAAACTGGGCGCGGAATTCATGCCGCCACTGAACGAAGGCACGATCCTTTACATGCCCACGGCAGTGCCAGGCATCTCGATCAACGAAGCCGCGAGGATTCTGCAAATCCAGGATCGCATGTTAAGCCGCGTGCCCGAGGTCGAGCACGTCTTTGGCAAGGCGGGCCAGGCCGAAACGGCGACCGATCCCGCTCCGTTGTCCATGTTCGAAACCGTCGTGACGCTCAAGCCTCATGCGCTATGGCGTCCCGGCATGACGTGGGAAAAGCTCATCGCGGAAATGAACGCAAAGATCAAAACGCCCGGGATGGCGAACATCTTCTGGATGCCTATCCAGACGCGCACGGAGATGCTCACCACCGGATTCCGCACGATTCTCGGCGTGAAAGTTTTCGGGGCCGACCTGAAGCAAATCGAGAATGCGGCGGTCGATATCGAAAAAGCGCTGAGCGACCTTCCGAACACCCGCAGCGTCTTCGCGGAGCGCACCACTGGAGGCTATTTCCTCGACTTCGACGTGAACCGCGAAGCCGCCGCCCGCTACAGCCTGCGAGTCGGCGACGTCAATGACATCATCGAAACCGCCATTGGTGGAAAGACTATCGCCACAACCGTCGAAGGCCGCGAGCGCTACCCGATCAACGTGCGTTATGCCCGCGATTTTCGGGAAGATCTCGACGCTCTCAAACGCGTGCTCGTCGCGGCGCCGATGAGTCAGCCAGTGGCAGCGAACGCCAGAACTGCTGCCGCCGCGCCGGACACAACCACGCCGCAAATCCCCATCTCGCTCCTCGCCAATATCAGCTTCAAAACCGGTCCGCCCTCGATTCGCAATGAGAACGGCCAGCTCGTCGGTTTCGTCTTCGTGGACATTACCCGCAGCGACATCGAAGGCTATGTGCGCGCCGCCTCACGGCGCATCAACGAGCGCGTCAAATTCCCCCCGGGCTGTTACATCCAATGGGCGGGCCAATTTGAATATCTTAAGGCCGCGGAAGCGCGACTCAAAATCGTGATTCCGTTCACTCTACTCATCATCTTTGTGCTCATCTACATGAACACGCAGTCCGTCGTGAAGACGACCATCGTGCTGCTCGCTGTCCCATTTTCACTCGTGGGCGCATTTTGGATGTTATACCTGCTCGGTTACAACATGAGCGCGGCAGTATGGGTGGGTCTCATAGCGCTCGCGGGCCTCGATGCGGAGACAGGCGTCGTCATGCTGCTCTACCTCGATCACGCGTGGGAAAAATATGTCACGCAAGGGAAGATGAACTCCATGGCGGATCTTCACGCCGCGGTGAAAGAAGGCGCCGTGCAGCGCATTCGCCCGAAGATCATGACGGTCTGCGCCATCCTGTTCGGCCTGCTCCCGATCATGTGGTCGCCCACGACGCAAGCCGGGGCGGACGTGATGAAACGAATCGCCGCGCCGATGATTGGCGGCGTCGTTACCTCTGCCATCCTGGAGTTGCTTCTCTACCCGGTGATCTTCGTGATCTGGAAGAAACGCTCGCTGCGAATCGCGCCAGGTGATCGGGCGATAGCCGTAGTTTCAAACTAATCCACTGCCGGTGTGCGCCATTGACCGGATGCGCTGAATCATCAACGCCAGACTATGTTCGGAAAAGGACTCCAACGTGAAAAGTCGAATCGGAACATTCTGCTCTTCCGATTCGACTGCCACACGACTCCTTTTATCGGTCAGGAATTCTTCCGCATATCCATTGTGGACGATATGCGCCTCGTAGTATAGCCACGGATAATCTTCCAAATATCGCTCGGAGATGGTGATCACGGTCGTGCCCGCCGACCCTTTCGGGGGTAGTGGATTCGATGGCGCGTCACCGGCCAAATTCACCAATCGGCCCAGGATCAGTTCGGACTGTTGAATTGCCGGGATTGGCGGCCGCCTGTCGAGCGGCGCCTCCTCGCGCTTGCGCTTCCCGTTGGGCATCATCGGAAATCGCAACAATTGCCGCTGACCGTCTTTGAAGTAAGATAGATTCTCCACTTCCGGAGAAAACCGCACGCCCATATAGACGCCGAAACTGGTTTCGCGCGCCCAAGCAATTAGAACAAGAGCGCCGTGCCGTTCGAGGTAGAGGTCCAGCTTCATTTGCTTCCATGAAGCGCCCGGGATCTGTCAGGCGGCTTGCGACGGCTTGCGCAACCTGCGCTCGCGTAAGGACCTCTTTAAGTTCTCCCAGACAACGATGCTCAGATCGAGAACGAAAAGAAAGACCACAATGTCATCGATGAACGAAATCCAGCCTTGGTCATGCATGAATTGTTCCGCCCCCCAAAGAACAAAGGCCAGGCCAACGAGGACACCGAGAACGCGTTGGGCGCCGGTCCGCGGAATCGTGAATACCAGGGTGATGTAGGAAATCCCAATCGCGATCAGTGGAATGGCCGATTTCAATACCGGGAGGAAAGCCGGTTGGGTTCCTCCGAAAACGCGGAACGTGTGAAAGGCGACGATCAAGACGGCGGTGGAAAAGGCGCTGACTAATGCCACGAAGCTGATCGATTGCAGCCCGGCGCGAGTCCAACACGAAAGGGGCCCACGCGGCGCATCCTGGACACTCTGCTGAGAGTGGCCAAATTCGTCAAAGGGCTCGGAAGAGTCGTCCATAATGTGGCGCCGTCCATACAACGCCCTTCGCACATCCGCAAGCGCCTGCGCTTTGGCCAACGTCTTCGCGCGATTATTTGGAGCCCGCTCCCAACTCTTGCACGATGAAATCCCACATATCGGCGTATTTTTCCGAGGGATGTTCGGGGAATCGAATATAGCAGGTGGCGCCGCGCTCCTGGGCCAGCTTCTGAAATCCCAGACCCCAAGTCGGAGAATGAACGCGGTAGTCCGCTTCAGTGACCGTCTCCGGCTTGGTCAGACCCCAGTTATTTTCAAAGTAGATTGGCGCGGAGTCCTTGCTCACCAAGGCGTCCGGCGACCATAACTTAATGAGCGGCAGCAGTTCATCCCGCTTCTTCAGGGATTCGCTGAAATTGCAGCCCAGGGACGGGGCGCCCCATTCCACGCCGGGCGTCCATTCCTGCATGCGTTTGGGATCGATGCTGGGCTGGCTGCGCCAGGCGCCGACGCACGTCACTTTCGTGGAGACGCGATCCACGGGATCGCCGGCCTTGGGGTCCGCGCGCTCTCCCTCGCAGCCAAGGTAAAGCGCCGGAAGGGCGCCCTGCGAACCTCCGGCCACGGCAATCCGATTCGGGTCGAGATTCCATTCCGCGGCGTGCAGCCGCACAAACTGAAGCGCCCTGCGGGCGTCCAGCAAACAGAAGGAGATCGGCGCCGGAACCTTTTCCGCGAGCCCCTCTCCCATCACCCGCGTCTCCACGCCAACGACCGCGCAATGCGCCGAAAAAAAGCGATTGAGATCGGGCACGCCCTTGCTCGGCGCCCACAATCCTCCAAACCAGATCACCACCGGAAACGGGCCGGCACCATCGGGCGGCATGTAAATGTCCAGCAACTGATGAGGATTGGGGCCGTAGGAGATGTCGGCATGGGTGGGCGTTGGCTTGGGCGCGGCAAACGCGGTGGCGCTTTCCAAAGCCAATGCCGCGCAAAAGATCGTGAAAACAAAAGGCCGGAGGGAAGACATGGTTCACCGAATACACGGCGCCCCGCTCGCGATGTCAATTTTGGCCGCAGTTTTGCGGGGCTGCGAGGCGTGAAAGTTTCGTAAACTGGCTCGGTCAAATCATCTTACCATCCCACGATCAATAGCAGGAAAGCTTTAAACCGCATTCGAACGAGGCGGGACAGATTCTTCGCGCAATACGGATCGGGCGCGCTCCTGGCAGAAGTAGAACGCGAAGCCAAGGCCCGCGCCAAGACCGATGCCGTAGCAAACACCCCAAAGCAGCATTCCCAAGGCCCTGTGGTCGATGGCAAGCTTGCCGGCGATCCTGCCGCCCAAATAGTAGCCAAGGGCGTTCAGGACGAAAAGCGCGGCCACGACTTTGACGATCGCCCGCGGTGCATCGAAGGCAAACGACAGCACGAGCCCCATCGCCATTGCGCCGCCAAGCAAGCCGGCGATACTTCCCGAATCGCCGCGCAGGCAGACCCACAATGCCACCCAGGCTGCTGCATAGGCGGTGAAGGCGAGCGAGAACAGCTTGTAGAATCGCGGCAATGACCCCGGCCCGATGATCAGGCGGTGGAGACAGACGCCGCTCAGACCGATGAACATCGCGAGGCACGCGATATAGAGATCCATTTCACCCATTGAGCGAAACCAACGCTCGAAGATCGGCCATGGAGCGAAGCCGGCCACGCTTACCACGGTGAAACCGCAGATGCCGCGCAGGACGGATTCGGTGAGGGTCGGAGGCTGGACTGCGCCGCCGGACGCTCGCGCACGGGCAACGATGTTTTGCGAATCGAGTTGGAACAAGGCCATGGGGGTAATGCTTTGGGGGGACGCCACGCTGTTCGCCGGACTCGCGCGCATTGCGAAATGACGAAACCAGCGAGCCTTTCGGGAGAGGTGCTGGCGGTGTGCAAAGGGAAGGGGCGAGAACGACGATTGGGGGGCCGTCACGCTATTCGGCGGACGCGCGCGAAGCAATCGTTTCGTGTCATTTACGCCACCAAAGCACGACGAGGCCGCCGCAGATTACCGCTCCGAGAAGACGCACCAGGCCGGCGCCGAAGACCACGGCCCCGTTGAAGACCATGAAGAAAAAGAACCCATGCAAGACCGCGCCCAGTACGCGAGAGCGTTGCCCGAAACTCCGGGGAGCCAGCCACCACCAACCGACATCGGCCAGCCATGCGAGGGCGAAGATGTAATTGAAGTAGATGCCGCCACCCCAACGCAGGCCGGTCAGTTCTTCCGTGCGCTCCGCAGTCGCAAGATAAGCGGCTGCATGACTCCAGTGGTGATAGTAGGTGAACGCGGATGCGACGTGCGCGAGGAAGAAAGCGCAGCCGAGCGTCCATGCCAGCCTCGCGAAGGCCAGCCAGCGGGAGCGGCGTCGAGAGAGCAGCATCGCTCCCGCGCCAATCGCGTAAGCGCAAAGCGCCAACCAGATCGTAAGCCTCGTCAATAGCTCGCCTTGATTCATCCTTCAAAGCGCGGGACGGCGCTCCGCTTCGCGTCCGTAGATCGATTCCGTAACGATGGCCATGGAAATGGAAATCGCGCCAAAGCCACAGACTCCCCACCAACCCGCCGCGTGCCAGCAGAGAGCACCGAGGTAGGAACCAAGGCCGCCACCGATAAAGTAACAGGACATATAAACCATGTTGAGCCGGCTGCGCGCGCTCGGATCGATGCTATAGATGCGGGTCTGATTGGAGACGTGACCGCTTTGGATGGCCAAATCCATGAGGATAACTCCGGCGATGAGGCCCGCGAGATGACTGCCAATGACGCCCATCAACAAAAATGAGAAGAGGGCCAGCCAAAGCGCAATCCGGATGGTGAAGCGAGGGCCGTGCTTATCGGCCAGATGACCGACGGTGGGAGCGCCCAGCGCGCCGGCAGCGCCCACCAGACCAAAGAGGCCGGCCGCCGACCCCGCGTTGGAATAGTGGTAAGTTGCCCCGCCGAGAAAGAAAACCAGCGTGGTCCAAAAGGCGGAGAAGGCCGCGAAGAACATCGCCCCCAAAAGCGCGGATTCGCGAAGGACGGCATGGCGCCGCGCCAGGTCGAGCGTCGAGCGCATCAGCTCCATCCAGGTGATCACCGTGTCGGGGCGGCTGACCGGCAGCCTGGCGCGGACCACCACCGCGAGAATCACCATCGCGCCGGCGGCGATTTCGTAAACCGCGCGCCAGCCAAAAAGCGCGCCGACAAATCCGCTAAAGGTGCGCGCAAGCAAAACCCCGAAGAGAATTCCGGCCACCACCGCGCCCACCACACGACCCCGCTGCCGAGGCGCCGCGAGATGCGCCGCAAACGGAACGACGACGTGGACATTCGCCGCGAAAGCTCCGACGGCGAAATTCGCGGCGCCCAGCCAGATGGCATTCCGTGCGAAAGCCACGAGAAGCAGCGACACGAACGCGCCCATGAGCAGGGTGAGAATGAGCGAGCGCCGTTCGAATTTATCCCCCAACGGCACAAAGAGGAACATGCCAACAGCCGTCCCCGCCTGGCTGAGCATGCCCACGACGCCGGCGTCCGTAACAGAGAGCCCAAACGCGCGCGCGATGTCCGCCAGCAGTGGTTGGATGTAATAAATATTCCCAACCAGCACGCCAACCGTGATCGCCATCAGCAGGACGGTGGACTGAGGAAGAAGAGCGGGCTCTTCGGCGCCGTGCGCCGCGGACGAGGAAGAAGTGGTGTCAGTGAGGTCAGCCGCCATGCGATGACAAAGCCGAAAGATGGATTACGGCTGAGCACGGCACAATGATCTTATGTTGAATTCCGGCAGCGCGCCGCCCAAAGTCGCGCTCCCACATTCCATCCCCTTTACCTTGGATCCATGCTTCGTTTCACTCTCCCCCTCGTCCTCGCAGCGCTGCTGGCAATCCCCACCCTTCGCGCAGACGAAAAATCGCCATCGACGCAAGCCCCCGCGGCGCCGTCCACCCCCGCCGTCAAATTGCCTCCGCAACCGCCGGATGTCCCGGCGATCAAGCTGGCCGTGGATGGCGCCCCCAACGCAGGGTTTCTCTCCTCCCATGAGCGCTTCCTAAAAATCGCCAAGGAGGGCAAGCCCAACTGCTTTTCCTCGGAGATTCGATCACTGCAGGATGGGGTGGAAACGGCAAGGTCATCTGGGCGCAGGCGTTCGGCCAGTGGGAGCCCGCGAATTTCGGCATCGGCGGAGACCGCACACAGCACGTGCTCTGGCGGATTCAGAACGGGGAATTGGACGGCCTCAAACCGAAGGCGGCTGTCGTCATGATCGGCACGAATAACGTGGGAGGCGACACCGCGGAAGGAATCGCCAAGGGCATCACCAAAATCGTGGAAACGATTCGCGAGAAGACGCCTGGGACGAAAATCCTCCTGCTCGCTGTATTTCCGCGCGGCGAAAAACCGAACCCGGGCCGCGAGAAGCTGAAACAGGTGAACCAGATCATTGCAAAGCTCGATGATGGAAAGAGCGTATTCTTTCTCGATATCGGGGACAAATTCATGACTCCCGATGGCCTGATGACGACGGAGATCACACCGGACTTTTTGCACCTCTCGGCCGCAGGCTATCAGATCTGGGCGGACGCCATCACGCCAAAGCTCCAGGATCTGATGAAGTAGCCGCGGCGGGGCAATCCGTCGCCGAACGCGGTTGCGGCTAAACGGCGCGCAGTCCGTGCCAGCCGTGCCACGCCATATAAGCGGCGAGGATCACCAGCACCGCGCACGAAATATAGGGCGCCCGGCGCATCGCTTCGCCAAAGCCGCGGAATTTCCGCTGGGCATGTTGCACGCTCCAGGCGGCGATCGCGCCGGTCGCCACCATCGTCAGCGCCAGACCGAAGCTGAATGATGCGACCATCATGACTCCCAGCGCCACTCTCTTGAGTTGCAGGCATATCAGCAGGATGCTGAACGCCGCCGGGCATGGGATCAAACCGCCCGTGACGCCAAACAGCACAATTTGCGGCGTGGTGACGGTCCGTCCGTGGAACCGCTGGCGAATATCGTTGGCGTGTTCGAGTTCGTGCGCGTTCTGATACTCATGCCCCTCGGCGTGCGCGTCATGATGATGATGATGTTCGTCTTCGCGAAACTCGGCGCGGGCCGTGTGAGGCGTGCCGTCCGCAAGGAGCGTGAGCACGACGTCGAACGCGTGCGGCTCAGGGATGGCATCGCGCGATTCCAGAAAGCCGTCCCTGGCGTCGAAGGCAAAGGTTTGCCGCGCGCCCTCGGGCCGCAAAGTCTCGACGGTGATGCTGGCGACCGCGGGCAACGTCTCCCCCGCCGGGGCGCGCAGACGGAAGACGGGCGGCACGCCATCCTCAAAGACGCTCAACTCGATTTTGCCGCGCCCCGTATCGAGCACAAACGACTCCGCCTCCGAATGGTCATCGTGATGATGATCGTGACCGTGGCCATGGCCGTGATGATGATGCGCCTCATGCAATTCGCGTCGCGTGCGAAGAAACATCCATACCGCCAGCGCAAGGATGGCGACAGCGGAGCCAAGCTGCAAGTAGGGCTCGATGTTTTCGGCGTTCCATTGGCTCCCCAGATGCAGCGCAGCCGCTGCCAGAACAGCAATAAGGAACGAGTGGGAAATCGCCGCGGACAGACCCAGCAGGACCGCCTGTCCCATCGTTCCCCGGATCGCGATGATGAACGCAGCCATCATCGTCTTCGAGTGTCCGGGTTCGAGGCCGTGCAACGCTCCCAGCAAGATGGCGGTTGGAATGAAGAGCCACAGATTCGTGGAGCCATTTTGAAGAGCTTGGAAAAAATCGGGCATGAAAAGCGTTTGTGATGTCGGGCCCGCCGGATGGAGTTCGCGACGGGCGCAGCGGTTTATTTTAGATAGCGGTTAATGACCTCGATGAGTTCTTCCGCGGCGTCGGCCTCTTCGGAACCGGGCTTCGCATTCGCGGGCAAAAGGTGAAATCGAATGTGCCCCTCGAGAATCTCCGCCATCAGGGAATTCATCGCGCCCCTGCAGGAAGCGAGTGTCAGCAGCACTTCGCCGCAATCGCGCTCCTCTTCCAAGGCCTTGGCGATTCCGTTGAGCTGGCCGCGGATGCGGTTGATCCGATTCAGCAATTTCTTTTTGTCTCGCGAGGTATGGGCCATGTCGATTGAAGACATATAATATACCCCTCTATACTATATTCAACCGCTTTGATCGCGGGCCTCGTCTCCGGCATACAGCTTGCGAAGAAGGCGAGGGCCACGGACGCGGTCGCGACAGACGCCAGAAAATCGACATGGGAGCCGTACGCGCTTGACGCCAGGAATTCGATCGGGCTTATCCCGGAAAACGCATCCTCGAGATGCTGCTTGCACGAACAATAGCCGCCGCAAATGGTGACGCGCTAAATTGAACGCTTTTCTCATCCTCGCCGAAGTCCCGTTGCCGGCCCCGCAATGGCTGACCGTTCTGATATTCGCCGCCACCTATGCCGTCATCGCCATCGGCAGACTGCCGTTCCGATTCCGTCTCGACCGGACCGGCGCGGCGCTGCTCGGGGCGAGCCTGATGGTGGCCTGCGGAACGCTGTCGCTATCGGAAGCGTACAAGGCGATCGACTTCGACACCATCACGCTGCTGCTAGGAGTGATGATCGTTGTGGCCAATCTGCGCCTGTCGGGCTTCTTTAGAATCGCGACTAGCTGGGTGGTGGCGCGCGCCCGCAAACCGTGGATGCTCCTCGTCGCTGTCACGCTGGTTTCCGGTTTGTTTTCAGCCTTCCTGGTGAACGACACCATCTGTCTCGTTCTCGTTCCGCTCGTGTTGGAGGTGGTCACTCATCTGCGGCGCAATCCGATCCCCTACCTGCTCGCCATCGCCATGGCATCCAACGTCGGCAGCACGGCCACCATCACAGGAAACCCGCAGAATATCATCATCGGCAGCCTATCCCACATTCCTTACAGCCGATTCGCCGCGGCGCTTTCCCCGATTGCCGCCATCGGGCTCGCGCTCACCGCCATCCTGATCATCCTCTTCTTCCGGGAAGAATTCCTGACGAGTGAAATATTGCGGGGAGAGAAACTTCACGTGAATGCCAACGGTCCGCTGGTGATGAAGGCAATCGTGGTCACCGTGGCGATGATCGTGGCTCTCTTCTTTGTCCAGCCCGCCGCTAAAATCGCCATCGTCGCCGGCTCGGCGCTGCTGGTGACGCGGCGTTTGAAGGCGGAAAAGGTCTATCGAGAGATCGATTGGTCGCTGCTCATGATGTTTTGCGGACTCTTTATCGTCGTGGCTGGCCTGGAGAAGGCGGTGCTCACTCCGCGGATTCTGGACGCCGTGCGCTCCCTGCATCTGGAACGCACCGCCATCCTGAGCGGCGTCACCGTCGTGCTCTCCAATCTCGTCAGCAATGTCCCGGCCGTGCTCGTCCTCAAGCCCTTCCTGACTCAGCTCGCCGACCAGAACCGTGCGTGGCTCACCGTCGCAATGGCTTCTACGCTGGCCGGCAATTTCACCATCCTCGGATCCGTGGCCAATCTCATCGTCGTTCAAAAAGCCCGGGCGCATCATGTCGAGATCAGCTTCTGGACCTACTTCAAGATTGGAGCGCCGCTGACCGCGTTCACGATCCTGGTTGGAATCTGGCTGCTCTGAAACTATCCCGGATATGGACAGTGACGGCACCCGCTCTCACAACACGCGCCGCGCAGCAGGTGATACTGCGCGGTGAAAACGACTTTGCCGCCCTCCATGTAGAAGTCGCCCTCGCGGGGCTGCTGCGCCGAAGGCGTTTGGCGGCCTTGCCGGACGAGTTCGTTCCAGGTGATTTCGGGATTTGCGGCGATCCCTTCGAGGCAGGTTTGGCACAGACAGCGTTGTTCGGGAAGATCGCCGAGAAGCCGGCGCACGGTCGCGGAGGAGAGTGTGGGCCGCTCGCACCAGCAGGGGCCTTTGTATGCCTCGCCCGTTTCAAGACGGCAGCGGTTCGGCTGCCAGCACACGGGACAGTGCGCCGGAAGCGCGCACGCGGGCAGGGTTTCACAGGGCTCCTTCATGGATTTCGCGAAAGCATACTCTCCCCTCAAGGCGCATCTCGCAATGTTTCCTCCGCTTCCATCACTTGCCCGGCATTTTCAACGGGATCTGCAAATTGAAGGAACGGGAGCGATCGGGCGTCTCGTCCGCGGCGCAAAACAGGATCGCGGGAAGACCGTTCTTCAACCAGATCTGCGGGCGCTCGAGTTGCGCGAGTTTTTGGCGGCGGCCATCCGCCCAGGTCACTTCGGGCGTGGTGATGAAGGGGTGCTCCGCCAGCTTCCACTGCAAGCCATCGGACGACTCGAAGAGCACGAGCGATTTCCCCTTGCCGCCCTGGTCGGTGTAATATCCTCCCTGATCCTTGATGATCGCCCAGCAGCGTTTGTCGTCGGACCAGATGAATGGATCTTCCGCCGCAAACTTCACGCCTTCCTTCGCGAACACTGGCTCGGGCTGCTTTTTGAACGGCCCGGACGGGCTGTCACTGGTCGCGGCGATCAGCACCACCGGCCCGCCAAACGGCAGAGGGCCTTTGTCCCCCACCGCCTTGTAAACCATGATGTATCCGCCGCCGGGACGCGCCGTTACGGTCGCGTCGTTGCAGCAGAGCGCATCGAAAAAGCCCGGCGTCGGCTCGACCAGCGGCCGATCCATGCGTTTCCACGGTCCATCCGGACTATCCGCCACGGCCACGCCCACGCGCTGATTGTTCCGATGCACCCAGCGCTGCATCTTCATGACGGCGGGATCGGGCGCGTCTCCCATATAGTGGTCCGCCGTGTCTCCCATGTAATAGAGGTAAAACTTTGAACCAAAGCGCACCACCGTGGGATCGTGGGTGCAAAGGCCGTCCCAGAATTCCTTGCCGCGCGGAGCGAGCGCCACGTCCTTGGGATGATAAGGGCCGAGCGGATTGTCGCTCACCGCATGAGCGATCTCCGAGTGCGAAACCCATGCGTCGAAGCCCAGATGCCGCTTCCATCGGGAGTAGAACAGATGGCACTTCCCGGCGTCGTCGCGCACCATTGTCCCGCACCACACGTAATAATCTGGGTCTTCAAAGCGCGCCGTAAGCGGCGAAGGCCGAATCCATGCGCGAAGATCGAGCCCCGCCAGATCCGCGGCATCGGCCCGAGGGATCGAGCGCGAAACTGCGACAGCCAGGAGGAGGACAAGGAGAGAAACGCGCGTTTTCATTTCGACGGAGGGGAAGAAAATGGCGACTGGCGCCGCCCGAAATTGCGGAATGGGTTTGAATGAGGAAAGCAGGAAAATAGGAAGGACTTTGACACCGCCCATCCTCTTTTCCTGCTTTCTTGCGTTCCTCATTGATCCCTCCGGCTTTTTTGCGGCCTTTTAGGCGTTTGGTGGCCATTCAAAAACAATTGGCAGATCGAACGATGTCGAAGAGAATTCCGGTGTCCATCGAGCGCGCCTCAGCCACCAGGCGTCCGGATTTTCCCAGCCCCGGCGCGGGGGATTTGTGAAAGAAAGCTTCGATCCTGCGCTTCCGGGGGTTAATCCATTCATCACTGGGACCGCATCCCTTCCCCGAACTATGAAAAAGCCGAATATTCTGTTCACCAGCCGACTGCTCACCCTCGCCGCATCCCTCATCGGCGTCATCGCCATTTCCGCGCAAGCCGCGGATGACAAGCCCGACCCCGGCCCGCCACCGTCGCCCGAGGAAACGAAAGCCATCGACGAACTCACCAAGCACGGAGTCTTCGCCGGGCCGATCGCCGCCGGTTACAACTGGCGCAGCGTCAATTTTCGCGCCGTGGACAAGGCCGATCCCGCGATTTTCGGGGAGCTCAAGCTCATTCCCAGCATCGTGGAACTCGACCTCGCCGGTGCGCACATGGGCCCGGGTGATCTCGCGAACATCTCGAACTTGAAGAATCTCAAGAAGCTGAATCTCGCGTCTTCCAATGTCACCGATGACGAGCTGGCCGCCCTTGAGAAGATGGAAAAGCTGGAATGGCTCAATCTTTTCTCCACAGGCATCACCGATGCCGGCCTGGCGCATCTCGCAGGCATCAAGACCTTGCACCGCCTCTACCTTTTCGAAACCAAGGTCACGGACGCGGGCGTGGAAACGCTCAAGAAGGCTTCGCCGACGCTCTCCATCGACCGTGGCTGGGATAAGAACCCTCCGACTCCGGTAGCCGCAACCCCGGCTGAACCGAAGAAGCCCGAACCGCCCGCCGCGCCGAAGCCGGAAGAAAAAAAGCCTGCG
>Ga0206813_1080_pt1 | contig 23620 bp, 16 predicted proteins | sample Alteio_BWOrgCont_92_FD_152856 | JGI IMG/M metagenome (GOLD analysis project Ga0206813, IMG submission 152856) | Enriched cells from forest soil in Barre Woods Harvard Forest LTER site, Petersham, Massachusetts, United States -... | ecosystem: Environmental > Terrestrial > Soil > Temperate forest >...
AATGCTGCGTGTCGTTCGACGCTAAAGGCGAAGTGGTCGTGGTGGTGCGCGATCCCGGGGCGGGCTTTGACGTGAGCGCCGTGCCCAATCCGCTCGATGAAAATAATTTGCTGAAGCAGAGCGGGCGCGGGGTGTTTCTCATCAACCAGCTTATGGACACTGTGGAGTTCACCCAGGAAGGCCGTCAGGTGCTGATGCGCAAGCATCGCGACGCGGACGCGGAGTCGAACGATACAGGCGGAAAGAATCGTTAGCGTCGAGCGGGGCTGGTGGCGGAAGAGGGATTCGCGGCGGCGGCGTTGGGCGAGGATTTGCCTTGAATGCCCGTTACGAAGGCTTGCTGGATGCGGTTGAAACTGCGTCCATGGAGCGTGGCGGTTACGATCGTGCGGGTGGCCTGAACGTCGCTTAGGCGAACGTAGCGGCAGGATACGTTGCGGTCGATGGCCATTTCGGGGACGAGCGAGACGCCTACGCCGGCGGCGACCATTCCGAGGAGACTGCTGAATTGTCCGCTTTCGAAGGCGATGTTGGGGGTGAAGCGGGCGCGGGTGCAGGTGTCGATGCTGAGATCGCGGAAACAGTGGCCGTCGCGCAGCAGAACGAAGGATTCGCCGCGGAGGTCTTTTAGGGCGAGGGATTTTGCGGAGGCGCGAGGATGGTGTTTGCTCACGGCTGCGAACAGCGGCTCGGTGCGGATGGGGAACAAGTCGAGATCTTTGTGGCGCAGCGGGAGCGCAAGAATGGCGACATCGATGGAGAGGTCGCGCAAACCTTCTACCAGCACTGCAGTCGTGTCTTCAACGATGCGCAGTTTCGCGTCGGGGTAGCGCTTGGCGAAACGGGCGGCATGACCCGGGATGAGATAGGGCGCGACCGTTGGAATGACGCCTACGGCTACTGTGCCGGTGAGGTCTGTGTTCTGATCGGCGGCGCTGGATCGTGCTGCCTCCATTTGCTCCAAAATCGCGCGGGCGCGAGGAATGAACGCGCGGCCTGCCGCGGTTAGGCGAATGCTGCGGCCGAGGCGATCGAAGAGCTTGGCGCCCAGCTCTTCCTCAAGTTTTAGGACCTGTTGGGAGAGCGAGGGCTGCGTGATCTGGCAACGCTCTGCGGCGCGGCTGAAACTTCCCGTGTCCGCGATGGCACAGACATACCGGAGCTGGTGAACTTCCATAGGATATACCTATACCTTAAATGGGGGTTACGTATTTGAACTATCTCCCATTTGGATGTTAATTTAGTTTGGCCGGAATTGCTGCAGGGATTTTGATGAAGTGACTCGGCTGAATTTAATTGTGTGAAGGAGAGTAAGCATGGCTACCGAAGCGAAGTGCCCGTTCCACCACAGCAGCGCTGCCAACCCGACCAACCGCGACTGGTGGCCGAATCAGTTGAATCTGAACTTGCTGGCGCAGCACTCTTCGCTGTCCGATCCGATGGGTCGGAATTTTAATTACGCGGAAGAGTTCAAGAGTTTGGATTACGGCGGGCTGAAGAAGGATCTTGCGGCGTTGATGACGGATTCGCAGGAGTGGTGGCCTGCGGACTTTGGCCACTACGGACCGCTGTTTATTCGCATGGCGTGGCATAGCGCGGGAACTTACCGCATCGGGGATGGCCGGGGCGGCGGCGGACGAGGGCAGCAGCGATTCGCGCCGCTCAATAGTTGGCCTGACAACGTTAACTTGGATCGAGCGCGGCGGTTGCTTTGGCCGATCAAGCAGAAATATGGGAAGAAAATTTCTTGGGCTGATTTGATGATTTTGGCGGGAAACGTGGCGCTGGAAACTATGGGATTCAAGACTTTTGGATTTGCCGGGGGGCGTCCGGATGTTTGGGAACCGGACCTGGATGTGAACTGGGGACTGGAAACTACCTGGATGGGGACGGAGAAACGTTATTCGGGGGATCGCGATCTTGCCAATCCTTTGGGGGCTACTACGATGGGGCTGATCTATGTGAACCCTGAGGGCCCGAACGGTAAGCCCGATCCGATTGCGGCGGCGCGGGATATTCGCGAGACATTTGGGCGGATGGCGATGAACGATGAAGAAACTGTCGCATTGATTGCGGGCGGTCACACTTTTGGGAAAACGCACGGGGCTGGGCCGGGCGCGCACTTGGGCAAAGAACCGGAAGGCTCGCCGATTGAGGAGCAGGGTTTGGGCTGGTCGAGCGCCTACGCCACTGGCATCGCTGGCGACGCGATTACTAGCGGCTTGGAAGTCACTTGGAGCAGCACGCCGACGAAATGGAGTAACAGTTTCTTTGAACACTTGTTCAAGTACGAGTGGGAACTTACCAAGAGTCCCGGCGGCGCGTTCCAATGGAAGCCGAAAGGCAATGGAAGCGCGGCGGGCACGGTTCCGGACGCGCACGATCCCTCGAAGCGCCACGAACCGGCGATGTTGACTACCGATCTTTCTTTGAAATTCGATCCGGTCTACGAAAAAATTTCGCGGCGCTTCTATGAGAATCCCGCTTTGCTTGCCGATGCGTTTGCGCGGGCATGGTTCAAGCTGACGCATCGCGATATGGGGCCGCGGGCACGCTACCTTGGTCCGGAAGTGCCGAAGGAAGAACTGCTGTGGCAGGATCCCGTGCCGGCAGTGAATCATGCGTTGGTGGATGACAAAGATGTGGCTTCGCTGAAGGCGAAAATTCTGGCTTCGGGGCTTACGGTTTCGCAACTGGTTTCGACGGCTTGGGCGTCGGCGTCGACTTACCGTGGGTCGGACAAGCGTGGTGGTGCAAACGGGGCGCGCATTCGCCTGGCGCCGCAGAAAGATTGGAAGGTGAATCAGCCTGAACAGTTGCAGAAGGTGCTGAAAGTGCTTGAAAAAATTCAGGCGGACTTCAACGGGGCGCAGTCGGGCGGCAAGAAAATCTCGCTGGCTGACTTGATCGTGCTGACTGGTTGCGCGGGGGTGGAGCAGGCGGCGAAAAATGCCGGCGTGAGCGTGAATGTTCCCTTTGCGCCCGGGCGCACGGATGCTTCGCAGGAGCAAACCGACGTGCAATCCTTCGCGGTTCTGGAGCCGGTGGCGGACGGATTTCGCTCTTACTTCCAGCGGAATTCCGGGGCGCCGGCTGAAGTGGAACTTCTGGATAAAGCGCAACTGCTTACGCTTACTGCGCCGGAGCTCACGGTGCTGATTGGCGGAATGCGCGTGCTCAATACCAACTTTGGGCAGACCAAGTTTGGGGTGTTCACCAAGAAGCCGGAGGCTTTGACGAACGACTTCTTCATCAATCTGCTGGATATGAATACGGCGTGGAAAGCGGTGTCGGAGGCGAATAACACTTTTGAAGGACGCGATCGCAAGACCGGGGAAGTTCGGTGGACGGCGACGCGGGCCGATCTGATATTTGGATCGAACGCACAGCTTCGGGCGCTGTCGGAAGTGTACGGAAGCTCGGACGCGCACACGAAGTTCGTACAAGACTTCGTTGCAGCTTGGAACAAGGTGATGAACCTCGATCGCTTTGATCTCGCTGCATCCCGGAGCGCGGCGGCAGCGTAGTAATTCGGCCAACGCGCCGCCGTAGCGCAGGCGCCTGCCGGCATTTTTTTCGTCCCGCGAGTCGATCGTGACGGAGTGCGCTCCCATCAAATATTTATTAGTGCGGTGGATTTTGCCTGGGGCCCACGCTGTTATTCTAAGACGTGACCTCAATGCCAGACACACTCGAGAGGGTGCCGCGCCGGACGGGCTTCCTCCGATCGTTTATTCGATGGCTTGTTATCGGAGTGGTGGTGCTGTGGTCGCTGGGGGCGCTGATGCTTCTGGCGGCGCGGTGGATCGACCCGCCGACGACTGCCGTGCATATGCAGAGGCACTTGCAGGCTTGGATTCACCAGACGCCGTATCGCGAACGCTACAAATTTATTCCGCTGGGCGAAATTTCGGCGGATCTGCAGCACGCGGTGATCGCGGCGGAGGACGCGCGCTTCTACCAGCACCATGGATTCGATTGGCACGAGGTGCAAATCGCTGCGGAAGATGATTTGGAAGGAGAGCGGACGCGCGGAGCTTCCACCATCACGCAGCAACTGGTAAAAAACTTATTCTTTGGAACGGGCCGCTCGATTTTGCGCAAGGGTGCGGAGGCCTCGCTGGTGCCGGTGGCCGAATTGGTCCTCGGCAAACAGCGCATCCTGGAGATCTACCTCAACGAAGTGGAATGGGGCCCGGCCATTTACGGCGCAGATGCCGCGTGCCGGTACTACGACAACAGCGCGCCCCGGAATATCGACCGGCAGCAGGCGGCGCGTCTTGCTGCAATTCTACCGGCTCCCTTGAAGCGACGTCCCGAGCGCATGAATAGCTACAGCGCGATCATCCTGAAGCGCATGGACCAGATGGGTTGGTGAGCGGCTTCGATCGGAAAGAAATTAACCGGCGGTTCCTCGCATCGGATCAATAACTACGCTCTGGGCCGAACTCTAGTGAATATCTGGTTTGTTCTTATATTATGGGTGTGCTCGATCAGCATTTGTGTGGCTTTTTTGACATCTTGCGCATTTGCGAGGTCGATGGAACACGGGGAATGCCGGATCTTCTTACGCCGACGCATCTAGCCGACTTATTCGCGCTTTTTACACGGGCGGGCGCGGCAAGCCGAGCCCCTACGGGGACAATTCAAATGCCGCCGAGGATGTCGACGGAGCGAATTCGTATCATTAACTCTCGGAAAAATCAGAAAAACGACATGGAACTTTCATGGTAACGCCGGGCTTGAAGACTGATCATCATGCGGCTCGCCGCCGATTCTGGTTGGCGATGTCGGGGGTTTTCCTGGCGCTAGTGCTGCTGCCCTTTTCCTATCACGTGGAACGCCGGCTGGAGACGGCCGTTCACATCAAGAACGGAGAATCCGAAAGAGTTGACGTGGAACTGGCGCAGCGTTTTCAGTCTCCGTACGCGCACCGCCTGGTTCTGGTGATCACCGGCATTCCCAATCCGGATTCAGCAGAAAGCGCGGATGCATTGAACTTCTTAACCAGTTCATTGCGCAGTGTGCCGGGCGTCGCGGGCGCTGTCTCGAGTCTGGATTGGTCAGATCCTCTGTTCACCGGGAACAATGGCGGCGCGTTGGTCATCGTGGGGATGGATCCGCACGATGAATCCGTGGAGGCGCTAGTCCCGAAACTCAGAGAAAAAGCGGATTGGATGGAAGGTCAGCTCAAGTCGCAGTATCCCGATATCAAACTGGCCATCACCGGCGAATCGCCGTTGACGTTCGATCTTCGCAAGGTCAGCGCCGATGACGTGCGGCATGCCGAAGAACGGGCGATGCCGGTGACTTTGTTGCTGCTGTTTATTGCTTTCGGGAGCCTGGTGGCCGCGCTTTTGCCGCTGGGAATTGGAGTGCTGTCAATCTCGATGGCGATGGGCGCGGCGGCGCTGCTGGCGCATTATCTGCATCTCTCGATTCTGGTGCAGAATCTGGCGACGATGCTCGGGCTCGGCTTGGGCATTGATTATGCATTGCTGATGGTCAGCCGTTTTCGCGAAGCATTGGCCGAGGGATATCATCCCGGACCTGCCGCCGATATTGCTGCCGGGCAAGCCGGGAAGACGCTGCTGATCTCGGCCACGACAGTTGCCATCGGATTTTCAGCGCTGCTGACAGTACCGATCAGCGAACTGCGTTCGATTGGGATCGCCGGCCTGCTGGTAACCGTTTTGAGTGTCGTACTCTGCACGTTCATTTTGCCTTGGGTGCTTGGGCTGCTGGGGCATCGCATCAATTCCGCCAGATTGCGATTTCCGAGCAAACGATCGAAGACACGGCACGTAACCGAGGCTAGTGAACGGTGGGTAAAATGGGGCAGCGTCATCACTCGCCGGCCTTGGGCAGCCATGCTTGTCGCCGGCGTTCCGCTACTGATCCTTGCATTCCAGGCACGGAGAATTTCTCCCGGAATTCCCGATCATGATTCGCTCCCGGCTGCAGCCGAGTCGGTGCGAGCGCTGCACACGCTTCAAGGCATGGGGCGCTCGGGCATCGTGCAATCTCTCCGAGTGATCCTCGAGTTGCCGCCGCAGACTTCTGCACTCTCGCCGGCCGGCTGGCTCGCGGTCACTCGCTTGACCGAACGCTTCCAGAGCGATCCTAGAGCGGATGAGGTCATATCTCTTCCGACGCTCTCGGGAATGTCTGACACTGCAGATGCCGTCAACGATGTGCCCGAGCAAATCCGCAAAAGTCTGCTTCGCAGCGATGGCCAAGCAACGTTGATCGAACTGCTGCCCACTGCCAAGCTTTCTCCCAACGCACAGATTCAATGGGTGCGCGAGGTGCGTTCCTCCGATGTCGCGGCGATAACCGGCATCTCCGGCGCCGTGCTGCGCGTCGGCGGAGTTCCCGCACTCGACGCAGATTATGACGCGGTAGTGAAAGAGCGTTTGCCCAAAGTGATCCTTGGCGTCATATTGGGGAGTTTGCTGGCGCTGCTGATCGGACTGCGTTCCTTATTTGCGGCTGTCAAAGCGATTCTGCTCAATCTGCTCTCCGTCGGCGCTTCCTTCGGCGCGTTAGTTCTGGTTTTTCAGGAAGGCCACGGCAGCAAATTATTCGGCCTCGACGGACCGACGGGCACCGTCTACCCAATCGTGCCGATTCTTTCCTTTGCCATCGTCTTCGGATTGAGCATGGACTACGAAGTCTTCCTGGTCGCCCGCGTCCTCGAGGAACGCCGCCGCGGTCTATCCGAAAGATCAGCGGTGATCGAAGGCCTGGCGAGAACGGCCGGCTTAATCACCAGCGCTGCCGCAATCATGATCGCCGTCTTCACCGCCTTCACGGTAGGAAGTTTTCTCGTAGTCCAAATGCTGGGATTTACGCTAGCGGTAGCGGTGTTCATCGATGCTACGGTAGTGCGGATGATAGTCGGGCCAGCACTATTGCAACTAGCCGGCGACTGGAACTGGTGGCCCCTAGGCCTTTATCGCGCCAGAGCGACTTCTGAAAAGCAGCTTACGCCGTGACGACCGCTGCCATCCCGAACTCGCTTTAGCGCTGAGGGATCTGCATTTGCCGTCGTAGGGGCCGGGGTTTTGCCTTCGCGTCACCCGACTCGCGCCTCGCTTCACTTCACCTGCTTGACCGCTAATCCCGCTATATCAAAATCCTTGCTTCCAAGATTTGCCTTCCCCGATCCCCCATCGATTTCAAGAATCGAAGAACCAGCCTTGCCCTTCACCTTCGCCTCCACTTTCGTCGCAGACCAAACGCCGCTAACCTGCCGCAGTCCGTATGAAATGAATTCCTTCTGTTGTCCCGTCCCGCGAACCGTCTTCACCACATGTACGGGAAACAAAATGGTGCGATCAAGCCAAGATGTCACCGAATCATAGTAAGTCCGGTCCTGAGCGCCGGACTTGCTCTTCAGCACAAAGCAATCGCGCGTGCCGTATTTCTCCGGCGCCGCGAGTTCCTGATTCTTCCAGAAAAATTGGTCCTCGAGCATGTCTTCATACGAGAAGTCCGTTCCCACGAGTGGATCGTTCCAATGTTCAAACGGCAACGTGCTGGCAGCCTTCTGTCCAGGAAGCACCGCGTCAATGGTCACGTGCCCACTCGCGCTCATCTGCAAAAGAAGGATGGTCTTCTCCGAGCCAGGCCCCGAGATCTCGCACAGCATGTGCAGGCCATCGGGAAACCAGTGAGCCTTGGCGGAAAATTTGTAGGTAGTGCGCTTGCCATCGCCTTCCACGCGTACGAGCCTTCCGCTCAGCCGGTAATCCGATTTCTCGATCCGCTGGCGCGCACCGTTCAGCGCCGTCTCTAAATCAGCATTCGCCGCGAAGCTGGGCGATGGCTGCACCAACGACAACAGCACCAGCAAAGCGATGGAAGTTCGAATTACGACGCAGCGCAGAAAAGTCATCATATTTTGAATTTTTCTCCCGTAGGGGCGTCCGCCCAGGCGGAGTTGCCCGGCCCTTGTAACGCCAGTCCCATAAATGCGCGTGACGCCAACAAAGCCGTGACAGGCTTCAATGAAATGCTACGCCGACCGACATCCAGTCGCCAACTCCGGGATGATCCGACTCATCCTGCGTCCAGATGATGCTGACCGCGGACGTCGACGATCCGTTGTAATACAACATCCATCCGCCATTGAGATCGTCATGGCTCGAGTTCGTCTCCGTCGCATAGTGACTCGACAGAAATTGACCGCCGGATGGGCTCGTGATTCCGGTGAACGTGTTAGAAGCCGCGCCCACGGCCGCAAGGATCACTTCGTTAGCTTGCGATGGTGAAGCCGTCAGAGTTGTAAGGCTCCCGCCGGATCCGGTTGTGCTTTGGTCTGCAGCATTGCTGGCCAGGCCGCTCGATCCGAACGAGGTATCGAGTGGAGCGCTCGAAGCCCCAGAGATGTCATACAAAAACATCGTATTCCCGTTGCCGCCGGCGGAGCGCGGGTGCATCTTCCAGGTTGGGGAGTACGTTCCGGGGGAGACATTTTTGGCGTACCAGACTGAGCCGACGGAGGCGCCGCCATCGCCTGCCGGACTGATTACATTCGCACCTACCTGCAGGTAACTGTTCGTTCCGTCGGAAACTGAGGTTGGGAAGGAACAGTCCGTGGTGCTGGGGGACTGGCAGCCCGAACCAAATAGGACGGCAAACGTATTTCCGCTGATGGGCGCTTCGAGCGGGATGGAAGTGGCTTGCTCGTTGTCGGTGTCATCGTGTTGGACGTAGACGACGCGGATGCCGGAGGGCGGAGCCGCGCCGGTTTGCGCGGGTTGGAATGCAGCGGCGGCGGTGATGAAACTGGCGGACGTGCCTAGAGTGAAGGTGGGGGCGAAGGGCGTGGTGGAATTGTAGACGCCGAATTGCACGCAGGAAGGATAGCGGTCGGCGATCATGGCGCTGCGCAGCGTCCAAGAGATGTTGCTTTGTGATCCGGCGGTGCAGCCTGAAATTTGTTGGACGTTGTCTACTACGGCCTGCTGGAATATTAGATCGCCCGACGTGGTGAGGGCGTTGAGCGCGGGGGCCGCGACTGTCGCGCTGCTGCCGGATTGGCAGGTGGATTGATCGAGAGTGCCGGCGTTGAAGAATTCGTAGGGTTGCATTTGCACGAATTGCGTGGCGGAGAGATGAACGGCGATGTCGGTGACGTTGGCGCTTACTCCTTGCACGTAATAGATGGCGGAGACTACGGAATTCGAGTTGTCGGTGCAGGAGATGCCGAGCTGGTAGGTGTTGCCGCCTACATTGTCGCTGAACGTCGGCGACTGCGCCGGCGCGTTGTAGCGCAGCAGTATCGCGAGCAGATTGCCGGCGATGGTGGGATTCGGCAGCGGACAGTGGTACTGCGTGACTTGATCGCTGGTTTGGTTCTGGTCGTTTGAGAGCGGGCAGCCTGCGCCGTTGCCGGCGTAGCCGGGCGTGGATGGGGGCGGCGGAGGGCCTTGATTGGCTACCGTGACGGAAACGCCGGCGGAGGTGGCTTGGTTTCCGGAGGTGTCTGTGGCTACAGCCGTCAGGGTGTGGTTCGCGTTTGTCAGAGTGGTGGTATCGAGCGAGAAATTGTAGGGCGAACTGGTGTCGGCTGAGCCGGAGTTCGTTCCATCGACTTGGAATTGCACGGTGGCTACAGCTACGTTGTCGGACGCCGTTGCGGTGACCGAGATCGTGCCGCTTACTGTTGCGCCGGATGCCGGGGAAGTGATGGAGACCGTCGGCGGAGTGGTGTCGCCGTGATTAACGGCCGGCGACGAGCCGCCGCCGCAGGCACCCAGGATCGAGACGAACCCGCCGAGTGCTAGAGACAGCCATGCTTTTCCGCTCGACAACCTCATTCGCAATCCCTCGCTGATGACCACGCTAGATTATCGGCACAATATAAGCAAAGAATGAGATGCTGCGGGGCGGGAATCGGTTCTGCTAATGGCGAGCTTCGCCCGGCCGCTCGCGCAGGTGTGCTCTCGGGATCGTCGCGAAGATTGGCTTGCCACGCTCCCCTTTCGTTGCTATACCTAGTCTGGACAGGGGTGGCGGCGCTCTGTGGAGCGCGACACGCGGTGGAAAAACGCATGCTCAAGAACGAGACGCAGCTTTTGCCGGGGACACTCTTCCTGCTGATCCTCAAGTCGCTGGCGCGGGGACCTCTTCATGGTTATGCCATCGCCAAGCGCATCAAGAATGCTTCGGGCGACGGACTTGAAATCGAAGACGGGTCGCTCTATCCGGCGCTGAACCGTTTGCTGGTGAAGGGCTGGGTGCATGCGGAATGGGGTACGTCCGAAAATAATCGCCGAGCGCGCTTTTACCGGCTCACCGCGGAAGGACGCAAACAATTGCACGCCGAGGCTCGGGATTTCGAAAAGCTGGTGAAAAGTATTCAGCTCGTGATGCGCACAGTTTGAGGATCGCGCCATGCCTACACTCCGCGAATTCCTGAACCGGCTGCTTTTTTTCCGCCGCGGCGCGCATTTCGATCGCGAGATGCACGACGAAGTCCAGTTCCACATCGAAGAGCGGGCTGCCGAACTGGAAGATCGCGGCGTTTCCAAAGACGAAGCGCTGCGCCGGGCGCGCGCCGAATTCGGATCTGTACAACTGGCGCGCGAGGATTCTCGCGAGGTCTGGCAATTTCAGTGGCTCGAGCATTTGCTTATGGACCTGCGCGTCGGCTTGCGCATGCTTTGGCGCAGCCCTGGGTTTTCTGCCCTCGCAATTCTTTGCCTCACGCTTGGGATTGGGGCTAACGCCGCGGTCTTTAGTTGGGTGGAGGGCATCCTCTTTCGTCCATATCCGGCCGTCGTTCATCAAGAGCGCTTGATGGCGCTTTCGGGAATTTCGCGCGGAGAAACCGGGATCACGTTGCTCTCCTGGCCCGATTATCTTGATCTGCAAAGGAACAGCACGCTATTCGACGCGTTTTTCGTCAGCAAAATCACGGGCACCACTCTTAGCATTGGCGAGCGCGCTGAGCGAACGATTGGAAGCATCGTTTCCGCGAATTACTTTGATGCTGTCGGCGTGCATCCCATTCTTGGCCGGGGATTTTTGGCGGGCGAAGATGCCGGCAGCAGCGCGCATCCTGTGACGGTGATCAGTTACCAGCTTTGGCAGGGGCGCTTCAAAGGCGATCCGCAAATTATTGGCAAGACGCAGCGGCTGAACGGCGTTACGCACACCATCGTCGGAGTCGCGCCGCAGGGATTCTATGGAACGTTTGTCGGCTGGGCCATGCAGTTTTGGGTGCCGGCTTCGATGGAAGAAATTTTCGAAAGCGGCGGATACAAACTTGAGGATCGCAACGCGCGCTGGATCGAATCGTATGCGCGGCTGAAGCCTGGGGTTACGGCGGTGCAGGCGCAACAGGAAATTTCCGCGCTGGCCGGCCGGCTGGAGCACGACTATCCGGTGACAAATCGCGGCCGCAGCGTGCGGCTCTGGCCGCTTTGGGAAACGCCGTTCAATAATGCCGGGACGTTGCTGCCGACTTTGGGAATCATGCTGGCTGTAGTGCTGTGCGTGCTGCTGATCGCGTGCGCGAACGTGGGCAATCTTCTGCTGGTGCGTTCTTTGGCGAGGCGCCACGAGATGAGCGTGCGCGCGGCTCTGGGGGCAGGGCGGGCGCGGTTGCTGAAACAGTTGCTCACCGAGGGTTTGCTCTTGTCGCTGCTCGGAGCGTGCGGCGGGCTGCTGGTGGCGCATTGGTGCCGGCACGCGCTCGTGCTGCTTTTTCCGGCGCGCGGCGGGGTTTCGATGTATTTGCCGGGAGATATTGATTGGCGCGTGCTGGGCGTCACGTCGGTGGTCAGCCTGCTCGCGACACTGTTGCTCGGGGTGGTTCCGGCAATTCAAACCAGCAAATTGAATTTGGCGACGGCGCTAAGAACAGAAATGGGCGGAGTGGTTGGAGGCCACGGAAAATCGTGGATGCGCTCCAGCCTGGTTGTTGTGCAAGTTTCCCTGAGTTTCGTTTTGCTGGTGGGGACCGGGCTGCTGATCAAAAGTTTGGAAAAGATTCGCAACACGAATCCTGGCTTCGCCACGCATCGGGTGCTGCTCACCGCCGTGGATCTGGTCTCGGCGGGCTATAGCGCGCAGCAAGCCAAGACATTTCAAGATGAATTGCTCGAGCGCGTCACGGCGCTTCCCGGCGTTGAGTCCGCCGCCTTCGCGCGGATGGCGCCGCTTGATTTTGGCAGCTATTCCTCCAGCCCGATCGCTGTTGACACCTACAACGTCCTCCCGGAAGAGCAGCCCACGGTGGAGTACAACGAAGTGGGTCCTGGCTATCTTGCGACCCTGGGCATTCCGCTCGTTTCGGGGCGCGAGTTTACGCGGGCTGACAACGAATCCGCCGCGCTGGTGGCCATCGTCAACGAAACCATGGCCGCGCAGTTCTGGAAAGGCAAAAACCCAATCGGTGAGCGCGTGCAAGTGAAAGGACGCTGGCTGACTGTCGTCGGAGTGGCCAAAGACTGCAAGTATCAAAGCATGCGCGAGCTGCCCATGCCGTTTTTCTACGTCCCGCGGCGGCAGAATTTCACCATCGGCGGGGGCTTGAATATCCGGACGCCGCTGGCGCCGCAAGAGTTGGCCAGCGCGCTGGGCCGCGAGATTCACTCACTCGACGGCAATCTGGCGCTCTACGAAGTCATCACGTTGCAAGAGCAACTGGATCGTTCCACCGCGTCGCAGAAAGCGGCGGTGACGCTGCTCGGCGTGCTGGGCGGGCTGGCGTTGCTGCTCGCGGCGATCGGACTTTATGGGGTGATGTCTTATGCCGTGTCGCAGAGCGCGCGTGAGTTGGGCTTGCGCATGGCGCTTGGCGCGCGGGCTTCCGATCTTCTGCGGCTGGTGATTTCGCGGGGGCTGGCGTTGACACTCGGTGGTGTTGCGCTGGGCGCGGCGGCGGCTCTTGGATTGACGCGTCTGCTCGTCAATTATTTATACGGCGTCAGCCCGCGTGATCCGCAGGCGTTCGGCTTCGCGTTTGTGGTGATGCTGGCCGCCACGCTGGCCGCGTGCTTTTTGCCGGCGTGGCGGGCCACCCGGACGGATCCGATGCGGGCGCTGCGCGACGAGTGATCCGCCGTTCTACAGGACCACGATCCGGCGAGATCGAACTCTAGTTGCCGTCAGGGTGATCCGCCGTCCCATCCGACCACTTGCCTACCGGAATCATGAAGATGGTCAGATGGTCCTGAGGAACCACGGCGGCGAGAATCGGAGAGGCTGCGAGATTTGCGCCCCAGGTTTGAGCTTCGGTTTCCGGTACGAAAAACATGATGTGGGGACGCCACGCGCCGTTGCCATCGCCCAAGTTGCCGTCCTTTGAGAGCATGTAACACATTGCGCCGGATTCGAGAGCGGGCAATTCCTTCTTGTCGAAGGCGGCTTTGAGGCTCTCAAACATTTGAACTTTCGATTGCCCCGCCAGCACGAACTCGGTTTTCTTGATCGTGAGTGGGAGGTAGGTTCGTGCCGCGGGCCCATTCAAGCAGAGCGGTCCGCGCAGCTTGGGATTCCAAAAGTCCGGGCTGTCAATTCCGGAGGCCCAGCCTCGTTCCACGAGGCAGACGAAACTGTTTTTGCCTTTGACGGCGGTTTCGTAGCCGTGCTTTGCGAGAACCATGACTTCGGCATCGCCTGCGATGGACGGCGGGGCGGCGCTGCGCGCCAGGGCGATCTCGGCATCGCGATCCATTAAGTATTGCTCGAGCGGGGCCATGGTGGGATAGGGAGTTTTAGCGTCTTGGGCCTGCGCCGGGTGTGCGGCGGTCAACACGAGGGCCAAGACGATCAGCGGTAATGCGATAGTCCTCACTAGATTTCGCTTCCTTGATTTCTCCCGGGACATGGGATTCTCCTTATGATGCGCAGCGGCGCGGCGAGCTACTTGGTTGATGGCCTCTTGGCAAGATACGTTGATATCAATATAATCTGACAATGTCAACGCCTAGAAACCCGCCGTATGAGACCACCCTTCTGGTGCGCGACACTTGCCTTTGTCTCTATGTTCAGCGAGCTGCCCGGGCGCTGGCGCGGCGCTTTGATGATGTTCTGCGGCCACTCGGCCTGACCAATGGGCAATTCTCACTGATGATGTCGCTGAACCGCCCGGACCCGGCTGGCATGGCGGCGGTTGCTTCCCTTCTGGCGATGGACCGGACCACGTTGACCGCTGCGCTTAAGCCGTTGCAGCGCCGCGGTCTGGTGAAGGTTGCGGCAGACGTGCGGGACCGCCGCAGCCGCCTGTTGACGCTCACGGCGAAAGGGCGAAGGTTGCTGGTGCGCGCCGTGCCGGTATGGCAGCGCACACACCACGAAATTGAAACGCTCCTGCCTGATGGCGGTCCTGAGCGCCTGCGGAAAAATTTGCAGGCACTTTCCTGATCAATTCATGCGATTGCAAATCTGGTTGGAGGCGCTTGTTGGCGCTGATGCGCAGGCAGACATCGTCGGCGATCCACTGGTCGCGGCGTCGCGCTCTCAATCAACGCACATCTAAGGCCGCGCGATCATGGAAGATTCACCCGCGCGCTCCGTTGTGAAGTCCAATTTGCAACACTAGCAGGCTTTAAATCTTTTCATCCTTGGTGCCTCTTCCTTCTTCCTGATTTATATTTGACGCATGAATCGGCGTGATTTTTTGCGAGTGCTCGAGCGTTCGGCTGTGATTGCTGCGCTGGGGCATTGCGTGAAGGGCTCATCGCTTTCGCTTGTCGCGGCACAGGGGGAGTCGCAAACGGTGCTGGATGGGCGGCGTGGGCGTCCGCAGATTGCGATTACTATGGACGATCCGCAGGTGGAGTTGGGCCCGTTCATGGGGTGGAAGGAGGCGAACCGGCGGATTTTGGGGGCGCTGGGCGAGCGGAAGCTTAAGGCGGCGCTTTTTGTTTGCGGGATGCGCGTGGATCGGGTTGAGGGTAAGGCGCTGCTTTCCGGTTGGGATGATGCGGGGCATTTGATTTGCAATCATTCTTACTCGCATCTGATGTATCTGCGGAAAACTGGGTATGAGGAATTTGCGGCGGATTTTTTGCGGGATGAAGCGATCATCGCGCCTTATCGGCATCGTACGGCGCTGTTTCGATATCCATATTTGAAAGAGGGAGATACGGTTGAGAAACGCGATCATTTTCGTGGGCTTTTGAAGGAGCATGGCTATCGCGTCGGGCATGTGACTGTGGATGCTTCGGATTGGTATGTTGATGAGCGGATGATGGCGAGGCTGCGGAATGTTGCCGGAGCGAAGCTCGAGCCTTACCGCGATTACTTGATTGCGCATTTGCTGGATCGGGCTGGGTTTTACCGGCAGTTGGCGCTGGATGTTTTGGGGCGCGAGGTGCGGCATACGTTGCTGGTGCACTATCGCATGATCAATGCGCTGTTTCTTCGCGAGGTGATGGCGGCTTTTGAGAAGGCTGGATGGGAATGGATTGATGCGGACCGGGCCTTTGAGGATCCGGTGTTTCGGCGGGAGCCGCAAACTTTGCCGGCTGGTGAGAGTTTGATCTGGGCTTTGGCTGCGGAGACGGGGAAATTTAAGGAGCGCTTGCGCTGGCCTGGGGAAGACGATGTTTACGAAAAGCCGAAGATGGATGCTTTGGGATTGTAGGTGGACGTCAGATCTTGGATAAATCGCGCGGCCAGACACGGCTATTGCCATTAAGTTTTCTTGCGCTCCGTCCTCGATTGTTCCCCTTGCGGAATTTTGTGATCGTAGGATGCCGGCAGGGACGCCGGCGCTACTTTACTCGCGTTGACACTGTTGGCTGCGGTCTCTACACTTCGGTATTCGTGCTTTTTGGGGGATTTCGCTGAGATTTCGGGGGGCAATTTGCTTGGCTTGGGCGACGGCGTTGGCGGGATTGGCCGGCGGATGCGCGCACGTGAGCACTACAACGCATGTGCCTGTGGCGCAGGTGCCTCATTCGCTGGATGCTTCCAAGGCTGAGCTGATCGAGAAATACAATAAGCAAGTTGCGGCGATTCAGTCGTTGAATGCTACCGTTACTTTGACTCCTACTGCTGGATCGCAATATAGCGGGGTGATCGAGCAGTATCATGAGGTGAACGGATTTATTTTGGCGGCGCGGCCGGCGTTGATTCGGGTAATTGGGCAGGCACCCGTTGTGGCCAAGAATGTTTTCGATATGGTGAGCGACGGGGAGACCTTCCGGATTTACATTCCGTCGAAGAATCGATTTATTACCGGGCCGGCGCGATTTGAGAAGAAGGCGGAGAAGCCTATCGAGAATTTGCGGCCGCAGCATTTGGTGGACGCGCTTTTCTGGCGCGAGATTCCGGCGGGGGCGCCGGTGATTTTTGAGGAAATGGAAGACGCGGCGGGGCGGGCTTATTTGTTGACGGTGCTGCGGCGCGGCGAGGGCGAGGGGAATTTTATTGTGGTCAGTGCGATTCGATTCGATCGCGGCGATTTGAATGTTTCGGAGATTGAGAATTTTACCGGGGACGGGATTCTTACTTCGGTGAGCCGTTACTCGGATTGGCAGGCTTCGGGCGGCGGGGCGCCATTTCCGCATAGCATTACTGTGGCGCGGCCTCGCGATGATTATAAATTGGGGATTCAGATCAAGAAGCTTACGCTGAATGAGACGATTGCGCCGGAGCGCTTTCATTTGGAGCAGCCGGCTGGGAGCGAATTGGTGGACGTGGGTAAAGAGGACAGCGGAGTGAAGCCTTGATCGCGCGGATGATTTTGAACAACGTGTTGCACCGGCCGATTCGCACGTTGATTACGGTGATCGCGGTGGCGGTGGAAGTGATGCTGGTGATCATTGTGGTCGGGCTGACCAGCGGGCTGGTGGCGGAATCGGCGAAACGCGTGGAGGGCGTGGGCGCGGACATTATGGTGCAGCCGCCTTCGGCTTCGGTGTTTATGGCTTTTAGCGGGGCGCCTATGCCGATTCGTCTGGGCGATAAGTTGGGGGAGATGAAATATGTGAAGTCGGTGGCGCCGGTGTTGCTGCAATTTAACTCGACGAACGGCCTCGACATTATTTATGGCATCGACCCGGAATCGTTCCGCAAGGTTTCCGGGGGATTCGTTTTTCATACGGGCGGCGATTTGGAGATGCCCAACGATATTTTGGTCGATGATGTGTATTCGCGGTCGAAGCATGTGGTAACCGGGCAGATGCTGCATATTCTCGATCACGATTTTCATGTGGCGGGGATTGTGGAGCATGGCAAGGGCGCGCGGCTTTTTGTTTTTCTGCACACGCTGCAGGATTTGGCCGGGGCTACGGACAAGGCTAGCGTGTTTTTTATCAAGTGCGAACGGCCTGATGATACGGATACGGTGATCGATGAAATCCGGGCGCTGCTGCCGCGTTATGAGATTCGGCCGCTGAAGGATTTCATTACTTTGATGACATCTTCGAATCTGCCGGGGTTGCAGGCGTTCATCAATACGATGATTGGAATTGCGGTATCCATCGGCTTCCTGGTGATTTTTCTTTCGATGTACACGACCATCATCGAGCGCACGCGGGAAATTGGGGTGTTGAAATCGCTGGGGGCCTCGAAAGTTTATATTGTGCAGGTGATTTTGAGCGAGTCTACGCTGCTGTGCGTGGCGGGGATTTTGGTGGGGATTGCGTTTTCGTATGGATCGCGGGCGGTGTTCTTGAAATTATTTCCGACGCTGACGATTTTGATTAGCGGGGAGTGGATTTTCAAGGCTGCGGTGATCGCGATTTTGGGCGGGTTGCTGGGATCGTCGTATCCGGCGTGGTTGGCGAGCCGGCGCGATCCGGTGGAAGCGCTGGCCTACGAGTGAGCTGGTTTTGATTTTGTAGGGAAGGATGCTCTAGCCCTCGCCTACAACTTCCCACTTCTGTACTTTTCTCCGGAATTGGCATCCCCTTTCGGAATTTTGCTTTTCTGCACTGCCGCTAGTTGATTGATTCTTCGATAGTAAATCTCCGGCCATCGAATTGCGTGGGGTTTCCCTCTGGGGGGGCTGGATTCTTGCCTTGAACTCCTCCCGATTCTTATTTGGATAACATAACTGCTTTGCTCACTTATCTGCCGGCGTTTTACCGACGAGCATTCGCTCGATTTTCGCGCCATTCAACGAGGGAACGACCTATGAGCATTCTGCGACGCTATTTTGTGTTGTCTGTGCTGCTGGTGATGGCGGGTTGCCCGGCGGCATTCGGGCAGACCAAGGCTTATCCGCTGCTGCAACAGCAAACGTTGAAGCAAACGGGCACGGGTGCGACTGGGACGGCGAAGCAGGGAGCGGCCGTGGCGATCTCGGCCGATGGCAATACGGCGATCGTCGGCGGCCCGGCGGATAACAGCAACATCGGCGGCGCGTGGATTTTTGTGCGCAGTGGGAATACATGGACGCAGCAAGGCGGCGAGCTGATCGGCACCGGCGCAACAGGCGCGGCGCAACAAGGAACCTCGGTGGCAATTTCCGGGGATGGAAATACCGTCATGATCGGCGGACCCTCTGACAACAGCGGCGCGGGCGCGGCGTGGGTGTTTACGCGAGCGGAAGGAGAGTGGACGCAACAGGGCAACAAGTTAGTTGGTACCGCTGCGAGCGTTCCGGCGAGCCAGGGAAGAGCCGTGGCACTTTCGGGTGACGGAAACACCGCAGCGATCGGCGGGAACACGGACCGCAGCAATGGCGGATCGGTTTGGATTTTCACGCGCAGCGCGGGTGTGTGGACGCAGGATGGCGGAAAGATTTTCGGATCGGGAGCCTCGGGACCGGCGGGGCAGGGTGCTTCGCTGGCGATGTCTTCCGACGGCCTGACCATCGTGTTCGGCGGGCCGAATGATGGCGACGGCGGACCGGGCGCGGCTTGGATCTTCAATCTTTCCGAAGGCGACTGGATACAGCGCGGCAACAAACTGGTGGGCAGCGGAGCGACGGGAAACGCGCTGGAGGGAACTTCGGTAGCTTTGTCGGGTGACGCGCAGGTTGCGGTGCTTGGCGGCCCGGGCGATAACAGCGGCGCCGGCGCGTTCTGGATTTTCCGGCCTTCGGGTGGAGGATCCTATACGCAGCAAGCAAACAAGCTCGTGGCTACGGGTCCGTCGGCGACCGCGGCGCAAGGGAGCAGCGTGGCCAGCAATGGAGACGGCAGCGTAATTCTGATCGGCGCGCCTAATGACGCGAGCAGCGACGGCACGGTGGTGATTTTCGCGCGCACGGCGCTGAGCACCTGGTCGCAGCAGGGCGGCGATCTCTTCCCGAGCGACGGCAGCGAATCCGGAAAGGTTGGCTCGGGCGTGGCGCTTTCCGCCGACGGAAGCGAGGGCTTCATCGGCGCCTCGGCACTTGGGGCGGGAGCCGCGTGGCCGTACTTTACTAACACTTTCTTCGGGACCGTAAATGTCAATTCTTCGGTGACTCAGACGATTTCCATTGCCGTGCAATCGAACTTCACCACCGGATCGCTGCGGGTGGTCACTCAGGGCGCGACGGGACTCGATTTCACAGCCGCGAGCACGCAACCAGAGTCAGGCGCGTGCGCGGTGAGCGTCAGTTTCACCGCGAACTCGCGTACCTGTTCGATCAACGTGCAGTTTACCCCGGCGGCGCCCGGCGTTCGATTCGGAGCCGTGCAGCTCTATGACAACGATGGCAACAATCTGAAAGCCACGGTGTATCTCTACGGAGTGGGTGCGGCGCCGCAAATCGGCTTCGTCAGCGGGTTGATCGCTACGGTGGCCGGAAATGGCACCGCCGGATATTCCGGCGACCACGGCGGCGGAATTGGATGGACCGGAAACGCCCATTATTGACGGCGCGGGAAATCTCTATTGGGTCGAATCGAATAATTATGTCGTGCGCAAAGTGGATTCCAGTACAGACATCATTTCGACTTTTGGCGGATCGGGGACCAGCGGATATTCCGGCGACGGAGGCCTGGCCACCGCCGCGACGATGAATAATCCGTTTGCGGCGATCGTCGCCAACAATGGCGACATTTACGTGGCCGATTTCGGTAACTTCGTGGTTCGCCGCATCAGCGCGGCTACCGGGATTATCAGCACCGTCGCGGGCACCGGCGTGACCGGCTATTCCGGCGACGGCGGGCCCGCCACGCAGGCTGCGATGAGCCCTCCGGCCGCTGTGATGATGGATGCCGCGGGCAATCTCTACATTTCCGACGACAACAATTTCGTCATTCGCAAGATTACCTTCGGCACCGGCACCATCAGCACGGTGATCGGCAACGGCGAGGGCGACTTTTCCGGGGACAACGGACCGGCGCTGAGCGCCGGCATCAACGACGTGGAGGGATTGACCATTGATCCGGCCGGAGACATTTATCTCACGGACTCCGGAAATAATGCGGTACGCGTCGTGAATGCCGGCACGCAGATTATTAATTCCATCGGCGGAGTGGGCGGTTCCGACGAAGGCTATACCGGCGACATGGGCCCGGCCACCGCGGCGTTGCTGGCTTATCCGAATTATCCCAGTCTCGATGCGGCGGGCGATGTGTTCTTCAGCGATGGCGATAACAACGTCGTCCGCGTGATCGGCAGCGTCGCGCCGTTGAGTTTCGCGACAACCAACGTCGGCGATTCCGCGGCGGCGCAGGACGTGACGGTAACCAACAACGGCAACGCCACGCTGATATTCACTTCCATTTCCGCATCGGCCAACTTCAATCTCGACGGTGCGGATACCACTTGTACTTCCTCGACGCAGCTCGCGCCGAGTGAAAGTTGCGTGCTCGGCGTGGTATTCGCGCCGCTGAGTGGCGGAGAAATCAACGGCAGCGTCACGCTGACGGACAATTCCGCCGGAAGCCCGCAGACGATTACGCTTTTCGGGGTGGGCGCGCAGGTTACTCCGGCAATCACTCTCAGTGTGCAGCCGTCTAGCGCGAGCCTCAATCAATCAGTCACTTTCACAGCGGTGCTTGTGCCGATCCCGGGCGCGCCGCGCGGCACAGTCGAGTTCTGCGATATCACCAATCAGGACGTGGCGTCGCGGCCGCCGCACCCTGCGCGCGCTGCAGGAGGACGCCAGACGTTCGTGCCGGCTGACGGCATTTTTGGGAATTGCGATGGCGGCACTTTGCTCGGTTCCGGCAATGTCGACGAGACGGGAACGGCAACTTTTTCGACTACTGGATTGAGCGCGGAGACGCACACCATCGTCGCTATTTATTCCGGGAACGCGGGCTTCAACGAAGCGCTCTCGAATAGTGTTCCGATCACAATATCTTCCTTGACCGGTACGACGACCACGCTTGCCGCGAATCCGAATCCTGCGGGCACCGGGCAGACGGTCACGTTTACCGCGCTGGTCAGCCCCGTGCCGACCGGCTCGCCGCTCGGCAGCGTAAGTTTCTGCCTGGGGTCGCTCGATGTTGGTACGAGAATGGCGGCATTGCCGGCCACGGCGGCTTCGCGCACGGGCCGCCGTCCGGTATTTACGCCGGACGGACAGAGCAATCCCTGCGGGCCCGCGACGCTGTTGAGCACCATGAATCTCGGCAATTCCGGCTCCGCGACATTCGCGACCGCGTCGCTGGCGCTGGGAACGAACATCGTCACTGCCATTTATTCCGGGAATACAAATTTCGGGACTTCGATCTCGAACAGCATCAGTGAAGTAATCAACAGCGCGGTGACTACCACTACGACTCTGTCCGCCAATCCCAATCCCGCGGGCATCGGGCAATCGGTCACTTTCACTGCGCTGGTCAGCCCTGCGCCGAGCGGGTCGCCGCTGGGCAGCGTGAGCTTCTGCCTCGGATCGCTCGACGGCAGCACGAGACTGGCCGCATCCGCTTTCGCGCCGGGCGCCCGCGCCGCAACTCGCCCGGGATTTTCTCGCGACGAGAACGAAAATCCGTGCGGCAGCGCCACTTTGCTCGGCACCGTGAATCTCAACGGCTCGGGCTCCGCGATGTTCGCGACTTCGTCGCTTTCGCTGGGAACCAACATAATCACCGCGATTTATTCCGGGAATGCGGGCTCGGCCGCTTCGATCTCGAACAGCATCAGTGAAGTGATCAACAGCGCCATCGCGACGATCACGACTCTGACGGTTTCACCGAATCCGGCGAATGCCGGGCAAGCGGTCACGTTGACGGCGACGATCGCGCCCGTTCCCACGGGCTCACCGTTCGGCAGCGTGACGTTCTGCCTCGGCGGCAGCAATGATGCGGTGCGGATGGCTGCGGCTCGTACGCGGCCGAGCGGTGCGGCACGAGCCGGCCGCGGCGCGTCTGCGGCGCCGGAGGAACAGAGCATGTGCGGGAGCGGAACGTCGCTGAACACCGCGGACGTCGATTCCACCGGCACGGCTACTTTTACCAGCGGCAGTTTGGCGAGTGGCTCGCTGATTCTCACTGCGGTTTATTCCGGGAACGCTACCTCAGATTCATCCACTTCCGATCCTGTGTCTGAAGTGATCAATCCGGCTTTTACGGTCACCGCGCCGCAAACGCCGTTTGATGTTCCGGAAGACGGCTCGGTGGCCATTACCGTGACGGTTCCGCCGCTGGGCGGCTCGTTCACCAATGTCGTGACTTTATCCGCTACCGGGCTTCCGCCGGGCGCGACGGCAACTTTCAATCCGCCGATGGTTACGCCGGGAAGCGCTGGCGCGCAGACGGTGATGACCGTGGTGTTGGCCGGCGGAAAATCTAGCGCCAGCCGCATTCCATCCGCGCCGCCTGCCGGTCCGGCTGGACGCGTCGCCGGAGTGCTGGCCGGGCTTTGCCTGTTGGCGGGAATTTTGTCCGCGGGATTCCGCGGAACGGCGCGACGCCGCTTGGCCGCGCTGGTGATTTTGTTCGCCGCAGTTTCAGGCAGCATCGTGCTGCTTTCGGCGTGCAGCGGTGGATTTGCCGGCGGCGCCGTAACGCCGAAGGGCGCTTACGTCATCACCGTTACCGGCACGAGCGGCTCGCTGCAAGCTTCCGCGACCGTGAACCTGGTGGTCGAATAATGCGCACGAAAATTCGCGCCTCAATACACGCCTATATAAAGGACACCACGCACATGCGCTCAACCGTTCGATTCGCGGTTTTGTTTGGCATTCTGATCGCCGGCACCGGACTCGGCGCTGCGCCGGCGCTCGCGCAGGACTCGCCCACATTTGCCGCCGGCGCGAGCTACAACTTTGTTCATAGCAACGCGCCTCCCGGTAGCTGCGGCTGCTTCAATATGAATGGCGGCAGCGGGTGGGTGTCGATCGGGCTGTTTCACCATTTCAGCGCGGTGGCGGATGTGGGTGTGCAGTATGCCGGAAATATCAACGGCAGCGGCGTGAATCTCACGCTGACGTTCTACGTGTTTGGCCCGCGCTACAATTTCCTAAATTCCGAGCGGCTGCATCCGTTCGCCGAAGCTCTGGTGGGCGGCTCGCACGCATCCGGGAGTTTCTCGTCGGCATCGATCAGTGGCTCGGGCTCGGCGAATGCGTTCGCCGCTCTCGGCGGCGGCGGCATCGATTTCGACGTGACCAGACATATCGGCGTCCGCGCCATCGAAGCCGACTATTTCTTCACCAAGTACAATAACGGCACCAACGACCACCAAAATAATCTGCGCATCGCCGCCGGAATCTATTTCCGATTCGGCTCGCACTAGTAGGGGAGGGTTCTTTCCTGTCCGC
>Ga0206813_1081_pt1 | contig 23546 bp, 16 predicted proteins | sample Alteio_BWOrgCont_92_FD_152856 | JGI IMG/M metagenome (GOLD analysis project Ga0206813, IMG submission 152856) | Enriched cells from forest soil in Barre Woods Harvard Forest LTER site, Petersham, Massachusetts, United States -... | ecosystem: Environmental > Terrestrial > Soil > Temperate forest >...
CTGGTAAAAAAACCTGGATTCTGCATGCTGGCGGGGAGAGTCGGCGATTGCGACACCTTCACCAAAGCCGGTTTGGGAGACGTCTGGACCTTAAAGACTTGTACGATACGGCCGCCACTCGTGACCACGCGGCTGAGTCCATCGGAGGGATCGACAAAATACGACTGGCCGCACCAGCAACCGCTAATGCTGTACATTCCGAGAACGTTGTTTTTCTTGGTGGAGTATCCCCCGAGGGAGTCTTCGTTCATGAGAAAGAGACTTCCGGCCTTTCCGGCGGCGACGGCCATGTGCGGCGTGGAGCCGGTTTGATCGGGAAGAACGAGGACTCCTCCGGAGCCGAAGTCTTGATCGCTCTCGTCAAGCGAAGCCTGGTTCGAGGGAGTGAACAGGTCGAGGACGGTCGTGAGATCCGAAGAGACCTTAACGACGCTCTCCTGGATGTTGCTAACGCCGTCATAAGTGGTGCCGGAGTAATCGGAGTTTCCGGTGACGAACAAGATATTGCCGGAGTCGTCGGTCGCGGGACCGTAGCCGGACATCCAGATCGAGGAGAGGAAGAAGGTGTCTGGAGATGTGGCTTGGATGTCGAAAACTTGATTCGCGGGAAGCGGAGCCAGCGAACCGGTTGACCAGCCAAGGAGCCATCCGCGAGAAAGGTTCGCCGCGAAGTCGCAGAAACTGCCGAAGCCGGCGTAGACGGCTCCGTTGGTCAGCAGAAGGCCGGGACGCTGACGCTGATATGTGGCGTTGAAGTTGAAGGTGGTGCCATCGAGCAGAGTGTGGGACGCGACGACGACCTGCGGAGTGACCTTGTCGGTGAGGCTGCCGAGATCGAGCGCGTGGATGCGATACGCAGGCCCGGTGGAATCCTGCGTGTAGATGACGACGTAGAGCGTGTTGCTGCTGAGATCGATGACGGGAGTGGAGTTGATGCCGACATTCGGTCCATTGTTGTTACAGCCGAGGGGTTGACTGACGGGCGTGCCGAAGTTGGGCTTGAGGAGAACCTTTCCGCTCTCAGCGTCGATGGCATAGATGGTGTTGCCCTCGGTGGCGACGTAGACGACATCATGTTGGCCTTGACTAGTTCCGGCGGTGATATTCACGGCGGGAACAAAGAGAGGCTGCCCGTCGACCTGGTCGTTCAGCGCAACCGTGTGTAGCAGTCCAAAGGATGAACTGCTCACATTCGAGGGAGTCAGCACGGTCTCGTGGGAGTTCCAGCCAGTGCGATTGTTGTCGACGTGATAGGTTGTGACGGCCTGACTCATCCCTAAAGTTGCGCAAACGGCGAATGTTGAGAGAGCAACGGACACGCGGACACTCGGGCGGAGAAGTGACATGGTGGCGAATTCCTTTTTGTTGTCGGCGAAAAGAAATGCGAGTAAAGACACCTGCTTCTGGGCGCAGGGTCAAACCGGAGGAGGTTACGACAACGGCGTTCTAAGTGTAAATGAGAAGATGTTCTCTACCGGATCGACGAAATCGACGCCTTAGCTGAACGCGATTGCTTATCTGTGCAGCATCTTGCAACATAGTGCGGGTTTCGGAGGAGGATGAATGGGGGGTGCCGCAGTAGCGGCTCAGAAGCCGGGTCCAGAACTCCTGCGCGGGTTGAACGTCTGGCACGCGACATCGATTGTCGCGGGAACGATCATTGGCAGCGGGATATTTCTGGTTCCCGCCGAAATGATGCAGGCGGTGGGATCGGCTGGACTGGTTTATCTGGCATGGATTGTTGGCGGGCTGCTTTCTTTTTTTGGTGCGTTGACCTATGCGGAACTGGGCGCGATGCGTCCCTATGCCGGCGGCGAGTATGTGTACGTGCGGGATGCGTACGGCCCGCTGCCTGGATTCTTGTATGGCTGGACATGGTTTCTGATTGCGAAGCCTGCCTCGATTGCGAGTGTGACGGCCGGGTTGGTGCGCGTGCTGGGAACTTTTTCCACGTTCAGTTTTCTGCCAGTGCCATTGTTCACCTTTCATGTGACTGCGAGCCGCGTTCTCGTCATCAACTACGGACATCTGGTCGCGATTGCCGCGAATGTTTTCATAACCGGGCTCAACTACGTTGGTGTGCGAAAGGCTGGAAATTTCCAGTTTGTATTCACGGTGTTGAAGGTGGCGATGATCGTGGGGATTGCATTCGTCGCACTGACGGCAGCGGGAGGTTCGTGGAGCAATTTTGGGACGAGCTTTGCAGGAGCGACAGGCGGCATGGCGGGATTCATGGCGGCGCTAGTCGCGGCCCTGTGGGCGTACGACGGTTGGAATGATTTGAATATGGTGAGTGAGGAGATACAGCGTCCGGAGAAAACGATTCCGATCGCGCTGATTGCGGGGGTCGGTCTGGTGGCTGTGCTCTATATGGGGATGAATGCAGGGATTCAACGCGCGCTTCCAGCCACTGCGATTGCGCAGGCAGCGGTGCCGGCAGCGGCGGCAAGCGAAGCCGCGCTGGGAAAGCTAGGAATCTCGCTGGTGTCGATCGGGATGATGATCTCCATGCTTGCAGGTTTGAATGGCACGATCATGAGCGGAGGGAGAGTGCCATTTGCGGTCGCGCGGGATGGGTACTTGTTCAAAGCGTTGGGCGAAGTGCATCCAAAATTTCACACGCCTGCGCTGGCGTTGGTGATTCAGGGAGCGGTAGCGATTGTGCTTGTCCTGGTGGGCGGAGCATTTCGAGAATTGTTTTCGCTGGCGATTTTCGCGGAGTGGCTATTCTATGTAGTGGCGGCGAGCACGATCTTTGTGTTTCGAAAGCGGGAGCCGGATGCGAATCGACCGTACAAAACGTTGGGATACCCGCTGGTTCCGGCGCTGTTCATTGGGACGGCCGCGGTTTTGCTTTACTACACGTTCGCGAACAATCTGAGGGACTCGATTGCTGGATTGGTCGTGATCCTGCTGGGTGTGCCAGTATATTTCTGGTTTGCCAGGAAGAAACGGCTCTCAACCCAGGCAATTGCTAATCAGCTCTGACGATACGCTCGAGCATCGTCAAATTCAGACTGTCACCGCAGACTTTATCTCAATGGTTGATGCGACCTGCGCTACCTGCCGGTACGACTGCAGTCTGTCTTCATGGTCGTAAGTGTCGGTCACGGCGATCACTTCGTCGGCCATTGTTTCACTGACCAGCTTTTCGAGTCCGGCTTTTACGGTCACATTCGATCCCACGATTGCCTCGCCCAGTTTGTTCTCTACGGCGGCTCGTTCCACTTCGTTCTGCCACAGTGACTCCATGGAGTCCACAGGTGGCAACAACTCCACTGGCTGGTTTCGGATCAGCCGCAGGAAACGTTGCTGTGGCGTAGTGAACAACCGCTGAGCGGCTGCGTCCGTCTTAGCAGCAATGATCTGCACCGCCGCCATGAAGTGGGGATTCTGAAGAACCTCGCTTGGTTGGAACTGCTCACGATAGAGCCTCGCGGCTGCGTACAGATATTCCGGGGCAAAGTGCGCCGCGAACGCAAACGGCAGGCCAAGCATTGCCGCGAGCTGCGCGCTGAAGCCGCTCGATCCCAGGAGGAAGACCGGTACATTGGTTCCTTGCCCAGGAAACGCTTTCACCGCTTGACCAGGCAACTCTGGGCCCAAGTACGTCCGGAGCTCTTGCAGAAGAGCTGGAAAATCATCGCCGGTTTGCTGCAGGGTTCTACGCAGCGCTCGCATGGTTTGAAAATCTCCGCCTGGCGCGCGTCCCAAACCAAGATCGATTCGTCCCGGGAACATGGCTTCAAGGGTGCCAAACTGTTCCGCCACCACCAGCGGAGCATGGTTCGGGAGCATGACTCCGCCGCTTCCCACGCGGATCGTCTTGGTGGCAGCTGCGATGTGACCGATCAGCACGGAAGTTGCGGAGCATGCTAGCCCGGGAATCGAGTGATGTTCTGCCAGCCAGTAGCGCTTGTATCCCAACTGCTCGACGTGTTGCGCCAAATTGACCGAGCGGGCGATAGCGCTGCCAGCGGATTCCCCTGCTCTCATGCCTACAAGGTCGAGGACTGAAACGACTAATCGGTTGCTCATGATGATTGGATGAGACGGCGGTGAAAGCGATGCTAGCTTGCGTCGGAAGATCCGAGTCGCTTCCATCGGAGCAGCCGAACCGATAGATGTATTTCCGCCGGAATCGGGCCACGTTTGGCGGCGAACTAGTCGCTGCCCTTGACACTGACCGGATTTGGAGACAAACTGGCCTTGCTTCAATATCTTCGCGCATCTCCTCCCCTGTTGTCCGATTGAATCAGGCCCGGCAAAACCAAAACGTTGCGGTCACGAGCATGACTCGCCCGGCGCAACTTTGATGGAGGAACAAATGCGACATCCACTCTCACTCAAATATTTCTCTGTGTGCTTGATTGCGGTCTGGTTGCTCGCCTTCACCGCGATGAGCGCTGCGAGCGAAACCGAGCTGTATTCATTTCAAAGTGGAAGCGACGGAGGAGCGCCCGTGGGCGGACTGATTCACGGCCCGAATGGCAGCTTCTACGGGACGGCTGAGGCCTATGGCGCGTATAGCTCCGGCGTGGTTTACCAACTCTTGCCTCCGGCGCATCGAGGGGGAGCCTGGACTGAAAAAGTCCTCTATGCCTTTAAAGGCGGGAACGATGGGTCTCGGCCGTATTCCGATTTAGTTCGCGATTCAGCTGGAAACTTGTACGGAGTGACGTATTACGGAGGAGGAGTCGATGATTTTGGCACGGTTTACGAAGTCTCTCCCAACGCCAAGACCGGCGTCTGGAGCGAGAAAGTAATCTACGCGTTTCAGGGGCCTGGGGTGGGTGACGGATTCGCTCCCAATGGTGGTTTGTACCTGAGTTCAACTGGCGCGCTTTATGGAACGACGGTTTACGGCGGGGCCAGCGATTTTGGCACGGTCTTCGAACTTTCTCCACCGTCTCAGTCAGGCGGGGCGTGGACGGAAAGAGTTCTTTACTCATTTACTGGCGGCGCCGATGGCAGCGAGCCGTTTGCCGGCCTGATTCGAAGTTCTGGCGGCGTGCTTTATGGCACGACTGCCCTGGGTGGAACGTACAACCTGGGAACAGCCTTTAGTCTCAGCGAAACCGGGAGCACTTGGTCCGAAGCCGTCCTTCATTCTTTCGCGGGCGGAGCCAGCGACGGAAACGGCCCTGAGTCGGCTCTCTATCTCGATTCGCACGGAAATTTGTTCGGTACGACACCGGTTGGAATGGGAGTGGAGTGTTCGGGCGGCGTATCCGGATGCGGCATGGCATTTGAACTTTCCCGCGTCGAGTCCGGAGACTGGACGGAAACCATTCTTTACACTTTTCAGGGCGGTAATGACGGTTCGCAGCCACAGGGCAGACTTACTTCCAATGGCAAGGGGACGTTCTGGGGCACAACCCTAAGCGGTGGAGGGGCTTACTGCGACAATACAGTCGGTTACGGGTGCGGAACTGTCTTCAGGCTCGCGGAGGTAGCAGGTGTCTGGACCGAAACCGTGTTGTATGCCTTTCAGGGCGGAACCGACGGGGAAGCGCCCGATTCGGGGGTGGTCTCGCTGAATGGGAAACTGTACGGAACGACTAACCTAGGGGGCAGCGCGGGAGCCGGAGAGATTTTCGCTATTCCATGAGGATCACAGCGAGGAGAAGTTAAAGAGCGTACCAAAAAAGCCTTCCGCGGCCAGCAGCGATTGACTCCACCGCAGAACGCCCGCATTTTCAGAGACTTCGCGATTGATCGAGAATTGATTCGGCTGGGCTTGATCGCCCGGTGAATTACCTGCATCTTCATACAAAGCAAACGAAAGCCTAAAAGGAATTATGACACTCCAAAAGGGCCTAGATTTACCTTGCGGTGCCCGGCTTTCTCACGTGCCTTCAAGTTCGGCTTCCCCTATGTCCTCTCGCGTGAACAACCCCAAGAGCGATGTGCAGCGATTGCAGGGCAGATCGGCACTGGTGGTCAGCTTTCTCCTTCTTCTACTTGAACTTCTGGCGGGGCAAGGAAAGCTTTTTGCGCAGCAACAAAGCGATCCTGGATGGTCACAAGACGGTCCTTATAGTTCCTCTCAATATGCTCCTGAACCGCAATCAGGTTACGAGCAGAACCAAGGTCCAGCTCAGCCACTTGGCGCAGGGCAACTGGAACAACTGGTTGCACCGATCGCGTTGTATCCAGATTCGCTGGTGGCGCAAGTTCTAGCGGCATCGACTTATCCCAGCCAAGTCTCAGATGCCGACCGCTGGCGTCAGATGCAAGGCAACACACCTGCGGAACTCGTCGCGGATGGCGCCGACGTACAGAATTGGGATCCGAGCGTAAAAGCGCTCACCGCGTTTCCCCAAGTACTGGCGCAGATGGATCGGAACCTGCAATGGACCACGGACCTAGGCAACGCGTACTACAACCAGCCACAAGATGTTCTCGAGGCGGTTCAGGTGATGCGACGCCGCGCCCAAGCCGCCGGAACTCTACAGAGCACTCCGCAACTGTCGGTGCAATACAACCAAGGCTATGTCCAGCTGATGCCGGTCAATCCACAGATCGTTTACGTGCCTACGTATAACCCGTGGACGGTTTACGGAGACCAGGTGTCGCCCTACCCTGGATTTTCCTTGCTTGGCTTGGTTGGTTCGTTTCTCGGCGCGTCGCCATTGCATTTTGGATTAGGCATCGCGATGAGCGCGTTCGCTCACACGCCCTGGGGTTGGCTGGCGTGGGGACTGAACTGGCTGGTGCAGTCGGTGTTCTTCCACGACTCGGCCTACTTTTCCCACAGTTCTACGGTAGCTGATTGGGGATTTCGACACGAGGGCTTCCACGCTTATGCGGGAAGAGGAGGGTTTGACAGGCGAGGCTTCAATCGCGTGAATGAAGGTTTCCATCGTTTCGGCGATGGCTACCGAGGCAAGCGCGGAGAAGGATTCGGACGCGCCCCAGATAGATACGCTGGCAACTGGCGAGGAAACTCCGATCGCGGCTTCCGTTCGTTCGGAGGCGGATACGACCGGACCGCGCATCAGGCCTACAACCACATGTCAGGATCCGAGAGCAGGCAGCAGTTCGATCGCCGAGGCTATAGCTCGTTTTCAAATCGGAGCACGGAGTGGAACCGTGCTGGTGTTGGGATGCCCCAGGGACGTTCGATGCGCGAGTATCGAGCGTCGAACTCCGGATTTGATCGCAACGGATTCGGGGGCCGGACGTCTAATTTTGCGAGCAGAGGCTTCTCGAACAAGGACTTTTCGCACTCCTTCGAAAAGTCGTCTCACTCAGGCGGACTTCATCTATTTGGCGGCGGCCACGCATCCAAGAGCTTCAGCGGTCGGAACTCTGGAAGCTTCCACATGGGAGGCGGCGGGCATGCTCCGAAGAGCTTCCACGCCAGTTCGAAGAGTTTCGGCGGCGGACATTCGCATGGCGGCGGAGGTCACTCTAGCGGCCACGGCGGAGGAAAGCATCACGGCTAAGGCTGAATCTTGCTGACGCGTGTTTCTTCGCAAAATGCGTTGTTCATCTTACAGAAATAGACTTCCCTGCGGTGGCGCTTCCAACTCGCATCGAGCGGCGCATTCCGCATCATCGTTCTGCCCCTGATTGAGACGTGTGCTCACGGGATAGGAGTGCATGCGCTGATGGTCGTAAGGTTTCAGTAGATCGGATGCGGCCGCGGTATCTTTCATTCCCGGATCGAGCCATAGATCGAAATTGTCGTCATCGAGGATGACGGGCATCCGGTCGTGAATGGCGGAAGTTACGGCGTTCGCGGCTGTCGTCAAGATCGAGCACGTCTCAACTGTCTTTCCTACGGAATCTTTCCAGCGATCCCAAAGCCCAGCGAACGCAAACAAGCGGCCTCCATCGACCTCAAAACAGTGCGGCTGCCGGACCTTGCCGGTCTTTTGCCACTCATAAAATCCGTCGGCCGGGACGATGCAGCGGCGAGTACTCAACGCGTCGCGAAAGGCTGGCTGCGTGGCAGCGGTCTCCGAGCGGGCGTTGATCATCTTGGCGGCGCCGGAAGCGTCTTTGGCCCACCACGGAATGAGTCCCCATCGAACCAAAGATAGTTCACGCTGTGGCTCCTTGGGATGCTGGCGAATGATAGGAACGGGCTGCGTAGGTGCGATGTTGTAACGCGGAGTCCAGTCTGCTTCTCCCGAGACGGTGTCGAAGTGTTCCTCAAGAATTTGTTTTCTTCGCGAGAGCCGGTAGCGTCCGCACATTTGAAGCAATTATGGCAGATTGAGCTAGTAGTAGTTTGGGGGGAATTCGAAAGAGTCTGGTTACGATGCGAACCAAATAACTTTGGGGATCTGCAAGGTAACTGTTGCGTGTAGCCGACGGCCCTGCAACTCCCTATAGCCCGTTTCTCGATAGCTTCTGGTTGCCACAAATCAGGACTGGCCTTGGCTTTCGACACAAATGCGCCCACAGGATCTATCCCGATTTGAAACGTGATTACTCTTCGCGGAGTAATCGTGCGGGATCAATGGATAGGGATTGTCGGGCAGGAAGCCACGTGGCGAGTAGTCCCAGCAAGGTCATCGTTAGGATCGTCCCGGCCAACACCCATGGATCACGTGGGGTTGCCTCATAGACAATCTGTGCTAAAAGGCGGCTGGCGAGCATTCCCAAAATCAGTCCTGCGATGGAACCAGAAAGCAGCAGGATCAGTGGCCGGCCGAGAGCTGTGCGAACGAGTTCCACGCGTGCTGCGCCCAGAGCTAAACGGATGCCAAATTCTTTCATCCGCTTCGAGACGCTATAGGTGGCGACTCCAAAGGTGCCGGTGATTGCCAGCATGGCCCCCAGCAAACCCATAATGCCGAGTGCGGCCGTGGCCGCTCGCGCGGGGAAGAATGCCAGATCGAGGGCATCCCGCCAGCTATGCAATGTCAGCGGCAAATTCCGATCAATGTTGCTGAGAGTGCGATCGAGCATGGCGGCTAACTCCGTTGGCGGTAACGCCGAGCGGACCACCAGCACGGTGTAGTCATCATTGATCTCCTGGGTGAGTGGAAAAAACATGGCTGGCTGCGGGTCTTCGGTCAACGATTGATATTTGCCGTCCTCTACCAGGCCGACCACTTCTTTCGGGAGCTGCCCTCGATAGAGCAGGAAGTGCTGGCCAACGGCGGGCGTATTGCCAAACATCATCCGGGCGAACGTTACATTGACCAGCGCTACGGGAGGCGAGTCTGCATCGTCGTGCCAGGTGAAATTTCGCCCCGAAAGCAAACGCATGCCTGACGCTTTAAGATACTCGGGAGAAATTGAGAAATTGCGGGAATCGAAAAGTTCTTTTCGAAAGTCGGTAGTGCCGGCGGGAAAAACACTTTCACTCCCGCAACACCCCTCTCCCAATATTGTGCGGTCAATAATGCCCACGGCAGAAACGCCGGGAATACGGGCCGTTTCTTGCAACATGCGCTTTTGCACTGGCAGAAACTGCTCCTCCTTGTAGCCCGCCATGGTCAGGTCAGTTCCAGCCAGCATCACCCCTTGCGGTTGAAAGCCGAGTGGTGCGTGGAGAGAACGCTCCATGCCGCGGAGAGCCACCAGCGAAGCGGTTACGAGGAGCGTGCACAGTGCGACCTGAGCGAAAAGCAACACTTCTCGCAAAGCCAGGCGCCGGAACAGCATTTCTGTGCCGACGCTGCTCTTGATCAGTTGCGCAGCATCCGACCTTCGGATCTGGCGTGCCGGCAACATGCCGAAGAAGATCCCGCTGCCCACTGCTAACAAGAGAGCCACAATGTAGACCTTTGCGTCAGGAAGAACGATGACGTGAAAAGGCAATTCGACGAAGGGCTGCCAGCGACTTAGCACCCGCAACAGTGCCGAGGCAAGCAACGTCCCGGCCGCGCCGCCTGCGAGCGAAATCAGAATTGCTTCCGCGAGCACGCCGCGGAGGATGACCCAACGGCTGGAGCCAATCGCCAACCGAATGGCCAACTCCCGGCTCCGATCAGTCGCACGCGCGGCAAACATACTGCCGAGATTTGTGCAGGCTGCCAGCAAGACAAGCAACGCCAACGCCATAACTGCGGCAAGAAAATCGCGGGTGGAATCACCCCACAAATCTCCCATCAATCCCGGCTTGACGAGACGGGCATCCAGTCCGTAGTCGGCCATCGGGTACTCCTGGGCCAGCTGGCGGCAAATGGAACTCAGATCGTCGCTTGCCTGCTGCGGCGTCACACCGGGGTTCAGCTTTCCCAAGACGAATAGATTATGGGTGCTTCGGTTGTCCACATAGTGATGGCTGAAGCCAATCAGTGGCCCATTCGTGACGGGAGTCCAGAAGTCCGGCCAGAAAAAGAGCTCGGTTCCGTGAAATTCCTTTTGGGCGACTCCGATCACCATAAGGGGTTGTTTGTTCAGGCTCACCGTTGAGCCAACGACGTTCGGATCGCCGTTGAATCGCGCGCGCCAGAAATCATAGCTCAGGACGATATAAGGGGCCGGATCCGTCCCATGCTCATCGTTCGCGTGAAAGAAGCGACCCAGCAGAGGCTGAACGCCCAGAATGTCGAAGTAGTTGCCGGAAGCAAGATAGCCGAAGTTCTTGGTGACCGTTTGACGCGTGGCGAGTGCGGCACTGAACGTATCGTAGGCCGCCATGCCGTCGAAGGTACGGTTCCTGTCGCGGTAATCGAGATAGTCGGGATAGGACTGCGTATACCAGCCATGTTGCTTGTGCTCGACGTTGTAGAGCCGTTGCGGGTCGGAAACATTCAATGGGCGCACGATTAGCGCATTCAGGACGCTGAAAACCACCACATTCGCCCCGATCCCCAGAGTTAAAGTCAGGATCGCAGTTAGCGAAAAGGCGGGATGCTTCCATAACTGCCGTAGCGCATACTTCAGATCGGCTCGTAGGCCCTCCAGTTCCGGCCAGATCCATTCTTCACGGCTGCGTTCCTCGATGAGTCCGACATTGCCAAATGCGCGCCGTGCAGCCTGCATGGCCTCTTCGCGCGACATGCCTTGTTCCATCAATTCATCGGCCTTCTCTTCGAGATGCTCTTGAATTGAAATCGAAAGGTCCTGGTAACGACGACGCCGGGAGAAAAGTCGTCTGACCCATTCCATGGCAGCCCCCTAAGCTTTGCTCACAGCGAGCACACGAGTAATTCCATCAAACATTGTTTCGAAGCCAAATTTTTCATGCTCGAGATGTTTGATTCCTTCTCGAGTCAGCCGATAAATCCGGGTTGGGCGTCCTTTAGCCGAAGTGCCTTCTTTAGACTCCAATAGTCCGGCTCGTAGCAAGCGCTGTAGAGCTGGATACAGAGATCCTTCTTCTATGTGCAGTAGATCGTCCGAAACGAGCTGGATATGCTTGACCAGTGCATAACCGTGCATAGGCTTCACACGCAATGAGTGCAGGATCATCAGTTCCAACGCGCCAGCGAACAAATCACGATGTTCGGGATTTTTGGCCATGAGCGGAATTGTATATACTCCAAATAGCTATTGTCAAAATAGTATTGTAGAGTTAAGTATAAACTTTGCTGCGTGACGAACAAGCAGGAAGCGATCCCAAAGTAAGATTTGCCGCCAACACTACCGGAGTCGAAGTCCGATCATTGCCGAAGCCGCACAGGCTATAATTGCGCGCACAAATGGCGCTCACCTCGGGTACCAAAGTCGGACCGTACGAGGTCGTGGCACCCGCCGGCGCGGGCGGGATGGGCGAGGTGTATCGGGCGCGGGATACGCGGCTGAATCGCGACGTGGCGGTGAAGATTTTGCCGGCGGCGTTTGCGCGCGATCCGGAGCGTATGAGGCGGTTCCAGCAGGAGGCGCAGGCGGTTGCGGCGCTCAATCATCCCAATATTTTGGCGATTCATGATTTTGGCGAGCACGAGGGCTCGCCTTATATCGTCACGGAATTTTTGGACGGCGAGACTCTGCGCGTCCGCTTGAGTGCGGGGGCGCTGCCGGTGCGCAAGGCAAGCGAGTATGCAGAGCAGATTGCGCGCGGGTTGGCTGCGGCGCATGAGAAAGGAATTGTTCATCGCGACCTGAAGCCGGAGAACATTTTTGTCACGCGCGACGGGCGGGTGAAGATCCTGGACTTTGGGTTGGCGAAGCTTGTGCGTCAGGAAGGCGCGCTGGCTGCGGATGCAGCGACGCTGGCATCGCAGACTGAACCGGGTGTGGTGATGGGGACGGTCGGGTACATGTCTCCCGAGCAGGTGAAGGGGTTGGCGGTCGACTATCGCTCGGACATATTTAACTTTGGCGCAGTTTTGTACGAGATGCTTTCGAGTAAACGCGCGTTTCATGGCGATACTTCCGTCGAGACGATGAGCGCGATTTTGAAGCAGGATCCGCCGGAGTTGACGGAAACGAATCGCGCGGTGTCGCCGGCACTCGGCAGGATCGTGCGGCACTGCCTGGAGAAGAATCCGGAAGAGCGGTTTCAGTCGGCGCGCGATGTGGCGTTTGCGCTGGGGGCGCTCTCTGACTCGAGCGGTGCGACAACCGGAGCGGTGACGGTTGGGGCCCGGCGGGCATGGCGCCCATGGGTGCGCGTCGCGGCAGAGGTAGCTCTGCTAGGTATTGCTTTGAGTTTTCTACTTGCGCGGCATCCTGAGAGTCCCCAGCCCAGCGTACTCAGTTCGGTTTTACCTCCGCCAGGAGATGGGTTCTGGGCGAACCTTACGCAACCCGCCGCGATTTCTCCTGACGGGAAGTTTCTTGCGGTCATTGCCATGCGTAACGGTCATACGCAACTCTGGCTGCGAAGAATGGATGCGTCGGAGGCTCAACCGATTGCAGGAAGTGAAGACGCCGCGAACCCGTTCTGGTCGCCCGACAGCCGTTACATCGGATTCTTCGTTCCGGGCAAGTTGAAAAAAGCCGATGTTTCTGGTGGCGCGGTCAGCGACATCTGCGCCGCCGGCGCTTACGGCATGGGCGGCACATGGTCATCGAAGGGAGTGATTGTATTCGCCACCCTCGCCGATGTGCTGAGGCGTGTGCCTGACGGTGGAGGGACTCCTGAGCGGATTCCCGGCGTCGATCTTTCCAGCGATGCCCTCGGGCAGTACTGGCCCATGTTCCTTCCGGATGGAAATCATGTGATCTACCTGGAGTGGAGATATGCGACTCCCGAAAGTCATGAGAACGCTGTTTGGATCGGTTCGATGGATGGGGAAAAAGCGCGTCGGCTGCCTCTGACGTCCACCAATACTCAATATGCAGGCGGACACCTTCTGTTCAGCCAGGGCGGCGATTTGTTTGCGCAACGGTTCGACCTGGCGCGGCTTGAGTTGAGCGGGGCTAGGGTTCCAGTGACGAGAAACATTCAATACGACACTTTCTTCGACAATGGGACATTCACAGTTTCGGAGAATGGCACGTTGGTCTACGGAAGCGCGGGTACCGGAGTCGATTCCGAACTCACCTGGATGGATCGCAGCGGAAAGGCGATTGGGGTACTGGGAGATCCGCGCCATTTCGAGGAGCAGTCCATCTCACCCGATGGGAAGCGGGTGGCGGTTGGCGTGAAGGAAGCCAACGCCCGGGAGAAGATATGGGTTTACGACGTGGATCGCGGCACTCGGATTCCTTTAGTGAGCGAAGAATCCGGACCGGCGTTGTACAGACCGGTCTGGTCTCCCGATGGCAGGCGCGTTGCGTACAGGGACACGGTTGGAAGATCGTCAGGAGTGTTAGCCCACGCCTCCGATGGTTCGGGAGCAGAAGAGCCAATCGGAGCGAGGCAGGAAGGGGTGGTCGCTGTTCAAGACTGGTCACCGGACGGACAACGACTGGCGGTGACTCTGACGAAATTCCGCGGAACACAGAACTGGAAAGATACCCTGCAGGTTTGGCAAGTTGGCGGAAAATCAGAACTCGAAATCGGTGACGCCTCGGATGGGAGATTCTCACCCGATGGACATTGGCTCGCTTATTCCGATGAAAACAGCGGAGAGATCTATGTCACTTCGTTCCCTGGGCCGGGTGCCCGGATTGCCGTATCTTCCAAAGGCGGGAGTGAGTCCCGGTGGCGTGGGGACGGGCAGGAACTCTTCTATGTTGCGGACGACCTTACGATCGTCTCAGTTCAGGTGCGCGAGTCGGCGAATGAATTTCGTGTGCTTGTTTCCCAGCCGTTGTTTCGGTCGCAGCTTCCTTTCAATGTTGGGTTTTACGACGCTACTCGCGACGGTAAGCGATTCCTGGTGAACACGAGAACCTACAAAGAGCAAACTGCGCCTCTGACGATCGTCACGAACTGGCTGGCGCAGATTCACAGCGAGTCCAGAAACGAACCCCCAAAGAACTGAGTAATCGTGGCGCTCGGCCAGTGTAGATAACCTCATTTGGAGCACGATCTTTCATTTTGTTCTCTGCCATCTTTCATATCACCGATGCCGGAACGGCACCTTACTTAATGACGCCAGGGATCATGGCGGTGAGTCCGTTTTTCGCAATCTGGACGCCGATGCACAACAGTACGAATGCGATCACTCGCAGAATGCCATGTACAGTCTGGGGATTAATCTTCGCCGTGATCTTGGGGGCGTAGGCATAGGAGAGCCAGACGAGCAGTCCCTGGATCACGATCGCCGCCGCGATTCCGAGATGCGAGATGACATCGCCGATAACGTTGCCTTGCGCGGCATGTGCGCTGAGCGTCACGGTGACGACGATACATCCAGGTCCGGCTGTAACCGGAAATGTGAGCGGATAAAAAATCTTGTCGGCGAGCGGAGTGCTGTTGCTGGAGTCGACGGAAGATTGCTTCTCGGACCTGTCGTCCTGGTTATTCAAGAGTCCCCATCCCATAGAAGCGAGGACAAGTCCGCCGGCGAGTTGCACAACGGGCAGTGAAATTCCGAAAAAGGTCAGCAACGCGGCCCCGATCAGTTCGATTACCAGAAGGAAGATGATCGTGGTTATAGCCACTTTCCGTGCCAGTTTGGCGAATAGCTCTGCAGGCACACCGCCGACAATCCCCAAAAAAATGAAAGCGGAGCCAATCGGATTGACCACCGGCAGCAGCGCGCTGAAGGTCAGTGCGAACTCGCGAAAAAACAAGTTCATTTTGGTCGCTCTCCTTGCCAGTGCGACGGCTCAAAGAAATTTCACAACATCATGGAGACACGTTGTGACTCGTCAATGGTGAAGTGCGGCAGTGAACAGCGAAAAGACCTGGCTCTCATGACCCTCGCTTTGTCGTCGTCGGCATCGATCCGGACCAGACCTTGATTGTTTTAAAAGCCGGACCAAACCTTGATTGTTTTACCTGCAAGTGTGGTGTCCAAGAGACTGCCGCATCTATGCCTTTCTTGGCAAGTGTCGTGGAATAAGCGCAAGTCTGACACTCCTGGGTTCCCGAAGGGCGCTCACGGAATCTCGTGAATCCCGAAGTTACGTTTTTCAATTTCTGGTCTGCTTCTCTTATTTTTCTGCCACTTAGCGTTTGGCGCAAGAGATGCAATACCACCTACATGCAGCGAGGATCTATCCGCGATTTATTTTGTATGTTTCGGGCTAGATGTGAGGTAAAAACCAAATTAAGGTCTTAAAGAGTCTTATGCGAAAACTAGGTATTCCTGTCAGTTCTTTCTTGATCGTTCTGCTGGTTCTTCAGAGTTTCGCTCCCATGCTGGAGGCGCAAACCGGAGTTCCGTCCCCGGAAGAGCTTGACCAGTTGCTGGCGCCGGTCGCGCTCTACCCAGATTCGTTGTTGTCGCAGATCACAACTGCATCAACGAATCCACAGGAAATTCTCGACGCGGACAACTGGTTGCATCAGCATCCCGGATTGACCGGCACTGTCCTCACGGACGCTGCGGAGAAGCAGGGCTTTGATCCTGCATTCATCGTTTTGGTGAATTTTCCGAATATTCTGGCCACGATGGCCCAGAACATCGACGACTACGCCGCCATCGGCGATGCGTTCGTCGCCGATCAGGGGGCCGTATCGGCATCGATTCAGCGTTTGCGCGCTCAAGCTTACGAAGCTGGAACACTGCGCAGCAATTCCCAGCAGGAAGTGCAAGTGCAGCCGGCGGGCGGCCAAACGGTGTATGTCATTCAGCCTGCCAATCCGCAGATAGTTTACGTGCCGCAATACGATCCAACCGTGGTGTACGTCAGAAGTGCTGCGTCGCCGGCAACGATGATCACTTTTGGCATAGGCATTGGCATCGGCGCGCTGATGGTCACTAACCGGCCCTGGGGATGGGGCGGATGGGGTTGGAACTGGGGCGCACGCCGTGCCCAATACAATCACGTTTATTGGGGAGGATGGGGGAATCCGTATCGTCCGCCGCACCGGTCGTATCGCCGTCGGCCGATCGTGTGGTCGAACCGGCCGGGATATCGCGGCGACTGGCATTATCGCCCTCGCGGATACCGTCCGCCATATCGCCCGGCTCCGCGGCCGCCTCGTCCGGGAGTTCCGGGCCGCCCGGGAACACCATCGCGGCCTGCGCCTCCGAGTACTCGTCCAAAACCGGGCGGACCTCCGTCCACAAGACCGGGAGTGCCTTCGAATCCGGGAGGGCCGGCGAAGCCGATCCCAAAGCCAAATCCGTCGAAGCCGGAAAATGGAGATAATCGGCCCACGAAACCGGGAACGCCTGCTCGCCCAACTCCGGGGCAACCGTCGAATCCAGGAGCAGGAAGGCCGGGCAGACCTTCCACTCCGGGCCAGCCGTCGCGGCCGGGCCAACCGCCTGCTTCGGGTCCTGGAACACCGGCAAAGCCGGACCAACCGAAAACGAGACCGGTGAATCCCGGTACTCCCGATCAACCGCAGAAACCTTCGCCACGGCCTGCGCCGAGACCGCGCAATCCGAACACGCAACCGCAGCCAAAGCCGGACCGAAATCACAAGCCCGCACCGGAGGACGCACCAAAACCGCAACGCTAACAAAGGCGGACCCTTGTGGGTTCGCCGATTAGTTCTGTTTGAGCGGAGGTGGGGTCATGCCCACGAACGTCGTGCCCAGGAATTTTCCGTGTGCATCGAAATTCCAGGTAAAGATGGCGTCCCCGCCATGCTCGCAGGCGTGACAGCCATTGCGTAGAGGATAGTTGAGAGTGAATTGCTTTCCGCCGGTTGGCCCGGGCTGCGAGTCGGGCCAGATCTTTCCGTCGCGGTCTCCCGGCCACAAGCCGATCTTTGGAAACTGGACTTTCAAATCCTGAAATTGAGAACTTTGCTCCATGCCCTTTTTGTCGAGCAGGTTCAGGTCTTCCACGTTGACGATGGATGGGGAGCCGTTGACCAATGCCAATCCGTAGTTTGTATTCGCACGGAGCGGATAGGAAATGAACGCGAAATCCACGGGCCCAACTGACTGGAAGCCGGCCATCGCTCCGAAGTCCCCGTGACTTTGCTTATTGAGCGCGCGTGTGAAGCTCACGGCTGCTGGTGGAGCACCCGCCTTTGCCATCTCTGCGACGAGGCAATCGCCATTGCTGTCGCCTGTTTTCTTCGCGCAGGCCTCGGGAGCCGCGGCAAGAAACTGCGGTGTCACCTGCCAGATCGCGGACCCGTCAATCCTGGAGGCAGACTGGCCGAGCACTGGTTGAGCGAACGCGAATCCTAAAAACAGCGTAAGGACAGCAGGAAAGCGAAAGTTACACATGAATGCTCCTCGAAGCGCACATTCTATACCTTCATGAGATGCACAACTTTCGGGGATTGGTGTTCCCGCTGAGGACATGGCCGCGAGTAGCAAGGTGGCCAGACCGATGAGTCCGAGAACTGCATCAGCGGGGGATGGGAGTCCGCGAAGGGCGAAACCAGCATTTCGACACTAGCGGATGAATCGAGACGACTTTGGCGGTATCGAGGTCGTATTTCGCTTCGATCACGACAATTTGGTCCGGGTTTTCTCCGCGGAGCATTCCACTGGAACAATTGAGCATGGAAGGCTTTTTCGTTGTCGATCCGGGAATCAAAACAGGACGCGAGTTGACAACTGCGCGCCTGAACGACATGATGAAGGCCCTCAATCTTTTCCGAGGCGACCTGCCGCGAATCACATGTCTCGCTCTCTCATAGTTCTACCGGACGATTCAGCGAAACCGATCCTTGATGCGATCGAGGAGGCCAAAGACTCGCTGCGGATCAAGATGTTTGTACTTTCGGATCCGCAGCTGATGCGCGCTTTGGTTTCTGCTCATCGGCGAGGAATCCAGGTAAAGATCATGCTGAACCCGGAGCGCAGAAGCGGGAAGAAAGAAAATGCGGAATCGCGAAAACTCCTGAGCGAGGCAGGAATTGAGGTCCGAGACAGCAATCCGGCCTTCGATGTGACCCATGAGAAGTCTATGGTGGTGGACGAAAAAACTGCGTTCATCCAATCGTTGAATTGGGTCACCAAGAACCTGACGGAGACGCGCGATTATGCGGTCGTCACGGCGCACAAACATGAAGTGGAAGAGGTAGTCGAGGGCTTCGAGGCGGACTGGGAACGCAAGACCTTCGATCCCGGCGACCATGCGCATCTGATCTGGTGTATCGGCAATGGACGGCGCCGGATCGGCCAATTCATCGACGATGCCAAGCATTCCTTGTGGGTGCAGAACGAGCGCTATCAGGATCCGGTCATTATCGAAAGACTAGTCGCCGCCAAAATGCGGGGCGTGAAGGTGCATGTGCTGGCGCGGCCTCCCCACAAGCTAAAGCGTGAGAAGCTCGCAGAAGCGGTGGGCGGGCTTCGCATCATGGACGATGTTGGGATCAAAGTTCATAAGCTGAAACACCTCAAGCTGCATGCCAAGCTGCTCTATGCCGATCGCGCGCGCGCGATCATTGGTTCGATCAACCTCGCCCCGGGGAGTTTTGACAGCCGCCGTGAACTTGCCATCGAAGTCCGCGACCCGGAGGTCATGGACCGTCTGCACAAGATCTCCCACGACGACTGGGATAACTCCCATTGCCTCGATCTCACCGACGCCGGCTTGCTCGCAGAACTCGAACATTTTGATCCGAATGTTGCGGAGGACTTGGCGCTGAACTACGAAGATTAGCTGTCCGCTCCCGAATCTTTCCTCAGTCCCTGGCTCCCCACTTCTCCAGAACCCATTCGTGGTTTGTTTTACGACAAGTCGTGAATTCCGAATGAGACCGTGATTCGGGTTCCGCATAAGTTATTAGCTGGTTAACTTTGGACTCTGCTTTGCAACCGCCCAGCCTATATCGAGGAATGGATTGGTAGAGAGAAGGTCGGGGTTGGGAACGGCCACAAGCACTAAAGAATTCCATGAGATCCGATAATCTGTTCCGCTATTGCACTGGGGTCGCAGCGGGAGTGCTGAATTGAATGCGATACAGTTCAGCATAGACGGTGCCCATCGCCATCAGTTGAGCATGAGTTCCTTGTTCAGCCACGACTCCGCCTTTGAGAACGATAATCTTATCGGCGCTGCGAATCGTACTCAGGCGATGAGCGATCGTAATTACAGTGCGGCCTTTCATCAGTTGTTCGAGTGCTCCGACGACAAATCTCTCTGATTCGGTATCAAGCGCAGCGGTGGGTTCGTCAAGAATGAGGATCGGATCGTCGCGCAGAATGGCGCGCGCGATCCCGATCCGCTGACGTTGTCCGCCCGACAGGGTTTCTCCCCGCTCACCGACCATGGTGTCGTAGCCGTGAGGCATCCGCGAAATGAATTCGTCGGCATTGGCCAGACGCGCGGCTTCGCGAATCTGTTCTGCGGTGACTCCTTTGCGGCCGTAGGCGATGTTGTCGTGAATCGTTCCCTCGAATAACACGGTTTCTTGAAGGACGTATCCGATTTGCTCGCGTAGCCCGTGAAGTTGATAGTCACGAACGTCCACGCCATCAATTCGGACAGTTCCAGCGTTGACGTCATAGAACCTCGGAATCAGACTGATGATCGTGGATTTGCCGCCACCCGTCGGACCAACGATACCAACCATCTGCCCAGCTTCGATGTGGAATGAAACATCGATCAGGACGGGTTCGTCCGGGGTATAACAAAACGCGACATGGTCGAACTCAATATCGCCGGTAATCTGCGCTGGCATTTGCGCATCTGCTTTGACGGGAATAATCGTGTCCGCATCGAGGATCGCCCGAATCCGTTCAACTCCTACAGCAGTTTGCGCGATGGTGTTCGTCATGGTGGCCAGGTCCTGAACCGGCTTGAAGAACTTGCTCAGGTAGGCAAGGAAAACCGTGAGGGCGCCGGCAGTCATCGTGCCAGCAAGAATGAGGATCGACCCGCGCCATAAAACAATAGCCGTGCAGAGCGCCACAGCGATCGCAACGATCGGCGAGAGCATTGCCTTCACCCGGCGGGCCTTCAGCGATGCGTCCACAATGGCCTGACTAACATCGGCGAGTTCCTGTTCGGCAAGATCCTGGCGCCCGAACGCCTTTACGACGCGGACGGATTGCAGTCCCCGCTGCACCACGCTGACGATGCGGCTTTGTTCTTTGCGGACTTCGTGCGTCGCTTTCTTAACCGCCTTCTTGAAACGCGAAACCAAGAGCAGCATGAAGGGCGTCACGGCGACAGCGATGAGACCGAAATCCCAATTCAGCCAGAACATCACGCCCAGCATGGCGAGAATCGTGAACAAATCCACAACGATGCCGAGCGTGGAAGAGGAAGCGAAATTCTGGATGGTCTGCACGTCGGAAGTGATCGTGCTCAACAGAGTGCCGGTCTCATGGCTGTCGTAGTAGCGGAGCGATAACTGTTGCAGGTGGTGGTAGGTCCGTATTCGAAGGTCATTCGCGACCCACTGGCCCACGCTCGTGGTGCAGTAGTTCGCGACGTAAGAGGCCACCGCATTGATTACAGCTATTAGTATCGTCGCCAAGGCGGCGATGATGGCGATGTCCATTTTGTTGCCGCGGTTGACGATTCCAGGGATAAGATCACGGATCCAGGGCGAGAGACGATGGGAGCCGAGGACGTTATCCAGAACGATCTTGAGCGGCCAGGGCGCTGCTACGCTCATGGCAGTCTGAACGAGCATTGCCACGAGGATGACAAAGAGCGTCCAGCGATAAGGGCGAATCAGGCTCCGGATCAAGCTGACCACTAGTTACGCCTCGGTGAGAGTGTACGTCAGACGTGCGAAGAGTTAGCATCCGCGAGATCAAAAATTTCGTCCTGCGAAGTCTGCCCGAAATGCCGGCGCCCTCATCATGCCTGCAGTCAGGAGACCCTATGACCACCGATGTCAGTGCCAGTGTTGCGATTCGCTCAGAAGAACTCACAATCATTCCTCCTCTTCAGTTGCAGCGCGTTGGAATTACCGCGACGCTAAACCAGAACCGTACCTCCATCGACCACAACGGTCTGGCCGGTGCTGAAGCCTTCCTTCATCAAAAACAGGTAGGCTTGCGCGAGGTCATGAGCTTCGCCGACACGTCCTACGGGCAGACGCTTGCCCACGCTTTCAAAGAGTTGCTCCCGTTCTGATGAGTTCATGTTCTGCCAGAGGTTCGTCCGGACGACTCCGGGGCATACGGCGTTAACCCGGATCGGCGCCAGTTCAATCGCTAGGGCACGGGTTAGAGCTTCGATAGTTCCGCAGACACTTGCGGCAATTACCCATCCGCTGTGCGGGCGCCGGCCGGCGACTCCGGTCGTGAGAACGATAGAGCCGCCCTTTCGAATTTGTGGACTCCCGTATTTGACGGTGGCAAGTGCAGACCAATAGCGCAGTTCAAACGCGCTTCTCGCCTGCTTTAGATCCGTATCAGCAAGCGCGTGTAATTGCAGGCTGTCACCTGCGGTGAAAACCAGGTGATCAAAGGCACCAAGGTTCGTGAAAAAGCTTTCGATAGCCTTTTCGTCCGAGACATCAACCGCCTGGCCCTGTGCACCTCCTCCGATGGATTGGATAGCTTCCTGGACTCGCTCCGCTTTGCTGGACACGATGACGACCTCGGCTCCCTGCGATGCCGCCTCTTCGGCGACTGCCAAACCGATTCCCGACGACCCACCGACGATGACCACCCGCTTATTCTCAAAACCGTTTTGTCGTGACATTGAATTCTCCCGTCTAAAGTTCTGTCGACTATAGAGCTGATTTCTCTGTAACCCTTCGGTTCTCTCTTCCCGGATATGTTCAGTTCTGGCTCTACGAAGCTTTCTGAGCCGGAACTGTGGTTGACGACGGCCTCAGAAGATCCGCAAGCTTCATGTTCCGTAACAGTTCCGCGCGGACACGGTCGGCAACGCCATTGACGATCTCGGCCCCATCCTGGGCGGGGTCGATATGTACTCGGAACGGGCGTGTGCCGAAGGGCATATCAACAATCTTCACGATAGCCTTCGCAACGTCCAACACATCTGCGTCCGGCGTCGCTGTCAACTCAAATCCTTTCATGATCTCCTTTGCCAGACGAGCAGTCGGTCCCGACTCATACTCTTTCAACCGCACCTTGTCTTCCGGTGATCCCGCGTGGGCGAAATGATTCGTACCCGACGTGAACGCACCGGGAACAATGATCGTGGTTTCGATGTTCCATCGTGCCAGTTCTCCCGCATAGCTCACTGCGAGGGCATCCATGCCAGCTTTGGCGGCAAAATATGGAGCCAGGTAGGGCGGAGTTCCTCCGCGCGTGCTGCTGCTGCCTATCCAAACCACCAAACCGTTGCCCTGTTGGCGCAGCACCGGCAAAGCCGCGCGGTTCACACGTTGTGTGCTCAGCACGTTGATGTCGTATAGCTCTGCAAGCTGCTCGGGAGTAAAAGCCTCGGCGGGGCCAAAGACCATGTGTCCAGCGTTGTGAATCACGACATCGAGGTGCCCGTTCTCGATTACGATCTGTTGAATTGCCGCATCCACCGATTCCTGCGAAGACACATCCAGTTCAATCGTTCGGAGATCGACCTTGTTCTCCACCGCGAACTTCTTTGTTGTTTCCACTTGCGGCGCGTTGCGTCCCTTGGTCTCACGCATGCTGGCGTACACGACATGTCCAGCCTTTGCGAATTCATGAGCGGTGAGCTCACCGAAGCCGCTTGACGCCCCTGTGATTACGATTACTTGTCTCATGACAATTCTCCTTTCTCGATTGTCTCCTGTTTATTATTTTCGTCCTGAGAGGCGTCCACGGTTTAAGCGAAGCCACCGTTAGCACGCAGAACTTGAGAGTTCACCCAGCCCCCATCTGGGCCGGCCAGGAAGGACACAACGTTGGCAATGTCGTCTGGTTGTCCCAGGCGTTCCAGCGGCGCCAATTTGCGCAACTCCGCGATTTGATCTTCGCTTTTGCCTTTTAAAAAAAGATCGGTGCCGACCGGCCCAGGAGCGACGGCGTTGACTGTGACATTGCGTCCGCGAAGTTCATTCGCCAACACATGCACCAAGCCTTCGACCCCCGCCTTCGACGCAATATACGGACCGTAAGAAGGGAAAGATTTGGCCAGCACACTGCTGGAAAAGGCGATGATCCTGCCACCGGCGGCGATGTGTTGGGCTGCTTGCGCCAAGACCAGGAACGCCCCCCGCAGGTTTGTAGAAATGACCTTGTCGAACAGTTCTACGTCGCTCTTGCCGATAGGCGAAAGCGACATGATTCCCGAGTTGT
>Ga0206813_1082_pt1 | contig 23288 bp, 23 predicted proteins | sample Alteio_BWOrgCont_92_FD_152856 | JGI IMG/M metagenome (GOLD analysis project Ga0206813, IMG submission 152856) | Enriched cells from forest soil in Barre Woods Harvard Forest LTER site, Petersham, Massachusetts, United States -... | ecosystem: Environmental > Terrestrial > Soil > Temperate forest >...
GATGGCCCAGTGGGAGATTTGGACTGGGGAACGGGCGCCGGTGCGGGAGATGGCCGCGGCGGTGGCGCACTTGGCGTAGGGCGAAGTGCGGGAAGCTCTGTCGGCCGAGGACGTGGCACGTTTTTGGGCTGGCGTTACCTCGGCGGCGCAGCGCGCGGCGCCCCTACGGGAAGAAAAAAGCTGACAGCAAAGTCAAAAGAGCCGGCAGAGACGCCGGCGGTACGAACGCGAAAAAGATGATTCAGCCGGATTTCAAATCGTTTGCCCGGTTGGCGCGCGGGGGGAATCTTGTCCCTGTGTATGAGAATTTTACGGCTGATCTTTTGACTCCGGTTGGGGCTTATTTGCGGATCGCGCATCGGGCGAAGTACTCGTTTTTGCTGGAGAGCGTCGAGGGTGGAGAGAATATCGCGCGTTACACGTTTGTCGGCGCCGACCCCGCGGAGGTGTTTCGATCGCGCGGCACGAAGTGCGTGATTGAAGCCGGCGGCTCGCGCGAAGAATTTGACGACAATCCGATTGAGGCGCTGCGGCGCTTGATGGGGCGCTACAAGCCAGCGCGCGTGGCAGGATTGCCACCGCTGATTGGCGGGGCAATCGGCTACTTTGCCTACGACATGGTGCGCTTGATTGAAAAAATTCCGTCGACGGGCAGCGACGAATTGAAACTTGACGATGCCGTGCTGATGTTTTATCGCGGCCTGCTGGCATTCGACCACGTCCGCCATCGCGTCTGGATCGTGCAAAATGTTTTCACCGAAGGGCCCGGCAGTTTGAGATCGAAGTATGACGCGGCCGTCGCCGAAATTGAACGCACCAGACGGAAATTGCAGGCTCCTCTGCGCACCGAGCGAGCCAAGCGCGGCCCGCGACGCGGGCGCCTGCTGGTCCGCTCGAATTTCACTCGCGCTCGCTACATTTCCGCAGTAAAGCGCGCCAAAGCCTACATTCGCGCCGGCGATATTTTTCAGGTCGTCCCCAGCCAGCGATTCACAGCCAAGACGGACGCCGACCCCTTCGAAATCTATCGCGCGCTGCGGGTGATCAATCCATCGCCGTATATGTATTTCCTGCGGCTCGACGATGTGTCGGTCGTCGGCAGCTCGCCGGAGATGTTAGTGAAAGTGCAGGGGCGCGACGCTTTTTACCGGCCGATTGCCGGTACTTTGCCGCGCGGGCGCACCGAGGAAGAAGATCGCGCGAATGAGGCGCGCTTGCTGGCGGATCCGAAAGAGCGGGCGGAACACATTATGCTGGTGGATCTGGGGCGCAATGATTTGGGGCGCGTTTGCGAATATGGCTCGGTGAAAGTTGAGCGGTTGATGTACGTCGAGCGGTATTCGCACGTGATGCATCTGGTTTCCAGCCTCAGCGGAAAATTGCGCGAGGGAGTGGATTGCTTCGATGCGTTGATGGCTTGTTTCCCGGCCGGCACGCTTTCGGGGGCGCCAAAAGTCCGCGCCATGGAAATCATCGATGAACTTGAGCCTACCCGTCGCGGAATTTATGCCGGCGCGATTCTTTATTTGGATTTTTCGGGCAATCTGGACTCGTGCATCGCGTTGCGAACGCTGGTGGCGAAAAATGGCTACGCCCATATCCAAGCCGGCGGAGGCGTAGTTGCGGATTCAGTTCCCGAGCGCGAGTATGAGGAGACGGTGAATAAAGCTCGCGCGTTAGTAGCTGCGCTCGAAGAAGTAGCGGCGGTAACCGGAAAGTAGAAAGGAGAAAGTCAGAAAGTCCAAACGCGAATCGCGATGATCCTGCTGCTCGACAACTACGATTCCTTCACCTACAACCTGGCGCAGTACCTTGGCCAAATGGGCCAGACGCTCGTGGTGCGCCGCAATGACAAAATCTCGCTCGATGAAATCGCGGATTTGCGGCCTGAGAGAATTGTGATTTCGCCCGGCCCCGGCACCCCGCGCCAGGCCGGCATTTCCATTGCGCTGATCGAGCGATTTGCCGGGAAGATTCCAATCCTCGGCGTTTGCCTTGGCCACCAAGCCATCGGCGAAGCCTTTGGCGGCCGGGTAATTCGGGCTGCGAAGTTGATGCACGGCAAGACTAGCCCGATCCAGCATGACGCCAAGACAATCTTCCGCGGGCTGCCGCAGGATTTTTCCGCCACGCGATATCATTCGCTGATCGTCGAAAGAAAATCCCTGCCCCGCGCGCTGGAAATTTCGGCGGAAACCGCCGATGGCGTGATCATGGGCCTACGCCACCGCAAGTGGAAGGTAGAAGGCGTCCAATTTCATCCCGAATCCGTGCTGACCAACGATGGATTCCGCCTGCTGCAGAATTTTTTGTCGGTGTGATGAATCGTGCGGGTCGACCGAAATCCGCCGGGTGTTCGCTGGTGCGCTTTAGCGCTGGGATTTTGCCTTTGACTTTTCGGGCGCGACATCCAAACCAAAACCCACATCCACCCCGGGCGGGAGATGAACCCCCGCCCCTACAAACTTCGCGATCCGCTCGGCCTCCGCTTCGATCTGCGGATGCAACGGCTTCGGCAACCTATCGAACGGCTTCAGCGCGATGGCTAGCTTTTTCCCCGTCACCTTTTGCGACCACGTTCCAATAACTTTCCCGTCTAACAAAATTACCGGCGAAATCCATCCTTGATTGCGGTAGATCAATTTGTAATGCCGATCGTGAACCATGTGGGATTTTTCCGCATGCGCCAAAAGAAAAACGTCAAAGTTGGCCAGCAATCGCAGATTGGGCTTCTCGAGCGAACTGGTGCGCAACTCCCTTAAGTCTTCACGCAGGATGAATGCCTTGCGGTCTTCCAATTCCACTTCCGCAAATTCGTCTTCAACAGATTTCCACGCCGCGGCAACTTCTTTCATCGAGATGCCGGACCAAAAAGCAAAATCGCGGGCTGTAGCCGGGCCATACGCCCGCAGATACGCGCGCAGCAAAAATTGCTGTGCCGATTCCGGATCGATCGATTTCTGTTTCGGCAGCCAATCCTCCGTGCGTACGTAAGTAATCTCATTCCCGTCGTCGGGGCCATAGCAAACTAACCCTTCAACCACCGCGGGCCGGACAATCCCCCAAACTTTGTCCATCCAGGCGCGCACTTTTTTGCTCACCTGCGGCCGAACGGCCGCGCGCAGCGCTTTCTGCGCCAAGGGCTTCTCGGCGAGCGCATCCATAAGCGCGCACAGCAATTGATCGGCTTCGCGGTCCGTGATTTTGAAGCGATCCATGACGTTGCGCACTTGCTTGGCGCGGGTTTTCTTGTTGGCCGAAATGTAGGTGGCATATTGCGCGGAAGGCAGCAGGTGCAGCGTCTGCCGCATGCAATGCGTTTTGATCAACGTACGTTTTTCATTGAGGGCGCTGCGGATTTCGTCGCGCGTCAGATCGGGCAGGCGCGCATTCAGCGACAGGTGCGCCGAAGCCATGATTTGCGCTTGAATCCCGCAGACGTCGCTGGTCACGTCGAGAAGATTGGAGCGTTGAGTGCCTGCGAGATGGTGCCGCGTCAGGCGAAACGCATTGACTTGGGCGGAGGTAATTCGCGGCGGCATTTACGAGCGATGGAACGCGACGAGCGCGTCGAGCTTGGCGCGCGCCGCGCCGGAATCGATTGAATGCGCCGCCTGCCGCGCGCCATCGAGAAAATCACTGGCGCGATTTGCGGCGACTAAAGCGGCGGCCGAATTAATTACGACGATGTCGCGGCGCGGCCCAAATTCGCGATCGAGAATGCGATGGATGATTTGAGCATTGTGTCGGGCGTCGCCGCCGGCCAACTCTTCGAGCGGGGCACGGGGTAACGCAAAATCTTCGGGAGCGATTGTGTAGGATCGAACGGTTTTGTCGCGCAACTCCGCCACTGTCGTTTCAGTGGATAGCGAAATTTCATCGAGGCCATCGTTTCCGTGGACGACGAAGGCTCGTTCGACGCCGAGCTCGCCGAGGGCGCGGCCCAGAAGCTCGACGTAGCTTTCATCGAAAACTCCGGCGACCTGCGCGGAGGCGCCGGCGGGATTGGTTAGCGGGCCGAGAAGATTGAAGGCGGTGCGGATTTTTAGTTCGCGGCGAGCATTCATCGCGTGGCGCATGGCCGTATGAACGGCAGGCGCAAAAAGAAAACCGACGCCTACGGCTTCGATAGCGCGGCCGGCCTCTTCGGGCGGCAAATCCATGCGAATGCCGAGCGCTTCGAGAACATCGGCGGCGCCGCAGTGGGAGCTGATCGAGCGATTGCCGTGTTTTGCGACGCGCACGCCTGCGCCTGCCACTACGAAAGCCGCCGCGGTAGAAATATTGAAAGTGCCGCGCGTGTCGCCGCCGGTGCCGCAGGTGTCGATTAGCGGCTCGCTGGCCGCGAATTTGCGGCCGTGCGGGAAAATCGGCGCGGCATGTTGGCGCATTACTTTGGCGAAGCCGACCAACTCATCGACCGTCTCGCCTTTCATACGCAATGAGGCGAGGAAACCGGCGATTTGAGCGTCGTTCGATTGGCCGCTGAGGATGCGTTCCATGGCGGCTTCGGCTTCCCGGCGCGAGAGATCCTCGCCCGCAATAATTTTTTCAAGCGCGTGGTGCAGGGTGAAGTCCGACGGCGCCGGAGCCGATGAATGAGATTGGGGAGCGTTCATTGAGCGCTCGGACTGAATTGAGGAATCTCGCAGGGGCGTGGCTTGCTGCGCCCGCCAGCGTAACGCCTATCGCAATTTTCGCCACGGGAGTGAGAGCGTTGGATCATATTTGCGTCGCAGTTTTTCGCCGCGGACGCGGCACGAGCTCCCCGCCGCAATTCGGGCAGAGGCGATTCATTTCGTTGGCGCAACGCGGGCAAAAAGTGCACTCGAAAGAGCAGATGAAAGCGTCGCCGTCGGCGGAGAGAAGATCTTCGCATCGCTCACATTCCGCGCGCATCTCCAGCGCCATCGCCTTGCCCGCCTTTTCCGTTCCGAGTAAACTGACTCGTTTCGACCGCGCGCAAATTTTAACACTAGTGGGAGTTTCATGAAGATACACGAATATCAGGCCAAAGCCATCCTGGCGAAGTTCGGCGTGCCGGTGCCGCGCGGCGAATTTATATCGAAGAAAGAAGATGCCGAGGGTGTGGCGCGCAAATTGGGCACGCCGGTGACGGTGGTGAAGGCGCAGATTCATGCCGGCGGACGCGGTAAAGGCGGCGGAGTGAAACTGGCGCGTTCGCCGGAACAGGCTGCTGAATTGGCTGGCCAGATTTTGGGGATGAAGCTGGTGACGCCGCAGACGGGGCCGGAAGGCCGCATCGTGCGGAGGCTGTTGATCGAAGAAGGGCTCGACATCAAGCGCGAACTTTATCTCAGCATTTTGGTGGATCGCGCGGTGGCTGCGCCGGTTTTCATGGCCAGCGCTTCGGGCGGAATGGAAATCGAGGAAGTGGCCAAGGAACATCCCGAAGCGATTCTGCGCGAGACCGTGTCGCCCGCCACCGGCTTGCAGAGTTATCAGGTGCGCAAGCTCGCGTTTGGCTTGGGTCTGCCCGCCGAAATGCTCAAAGTCGCCGTGCCGTTTTTTCAATCGCTCTACCGCGCATTCATCGAAACGGATGCTTCTCTGCTCGAAATTAATCCGCTGATCGTGACTGGCGACGGCCGCCTTGTGGCCCTCGACGCGAAAGTGAATTTCGACGACAACGCGCTCTTCCGCCATCCGGAATTCGCGCAACTGCGCGACGTCGATGAAGAAACGCCGCTCGAAGTGGAAGCTTCCAAATTCAAACTGAATTACATCCAGCTCGATGGCAACGTGGCCTGCATGGTCAATGGCGCAGGACTAGCGATGGCGACGATGGACATCATCAAGCTCAGCGGCGGCAGTCCCGCGAATTTTCTGGATGTAGGCGGCGGCGCGTCAGAAGAGCAAGTGCGCAATGCTTTCAAGATTTTGCTCAGCGATCCAAATGTGCGCGCTGTCTTTGTAAATATTTTCGGCGGAATCTTGCGCTGCGATGTGCTCGCCGGCGGAGTAGTAAAAGCCGCGCGCGAGCTGGGGATTCGCGTGCCGGTGGTAGTGCGGCTTGAAGGGACTAACGTGGAAGCCGGACAGAAAATTCTGCGCGATTCGGGATTGAATTTCACCGTGGCGGAGGGAATGAAAGACGGAGCGCAAAAAGTAGTGAAGCTGGCGGGAGGTGCGCGATGAGCGTGCTGGTCAATGAAAAGACGCGCGTCATCGTCCAAGGCCTTACCGGCCGCGAAGGCTCCTTCCACGCGCAGCAGATGATCGAGTACGGCACGAAGGTAGTCGGCGGCGTGACACCGGGCAAAGGCGAAACAAAACATCTCGGCGTTCCAGTGTTCGACACGGTCGCGCAGGCAGTAGCCAAGACCGGCGCAAACGCATCGGTGATTTTCGTGCCGCCGCCGTTCGCCGCCGATGCAATTCTAGAAGCGGTCGACGCGCGCTTGCCGCTGGTCGTTTGCATCACCGAAGGAATTCCCACGCTCGACATGGTCCGCGTAGCAGCCGCGCTCAAAGATTCCGGCGCAACGCGCTTGATCGGCCCCAATTGCCCGGGAATTATTTCGCCCGGACGCTGCAAAATCGGAATCATGCCCGGTCGCATCCATAAAAAAGGAAACGTCGGCTTGGTCAGCCGCAGCGGCACTTTGACTTACGAAGCGGTGCATCAATTGACGCAACTTGGCATCGGCCAATCCACGTGCATCGGCATCGGCGGCGATCCCATCATCGGCACCACGTTTCTAGATTCGATTCGCATGTTCAATGAAGATCCCGGCACGAACGCGATTGTGATGATCGGCGAAATTGGCGGCAACGCCGAAGAACTCGCCGCCGCCTACATCAAAAAGCATGTCCGCAAGCCGGTAGTAGGATTCATCTGCGGCCAAACCGCCCCGCCAGGCCGAAGAATGGGCCACGCCGGCGCGATTATCAGTGGCGGCCAAGGCACCGCCGCCGATAAATACCGCGCCATGAAGGCCGCCGGCATCCACACGGTGCAAAGCCCCGCAGATATCGGCGAAACCATGGCCCGCGTGTTGGGTAAGGGCCGATCGAAAAAGGGCGGCGCGAAGAAAGTCACAGGGGCGCGCAAGAAGAAGCGATAGCGTAACTCCAGCTCGTAGGGGCGTGGCTCGCCGCGCCCGCTTTTTTTGCGTCGTTATTATTCTAAGGAGACGAATCGAATGGCAGTAGAGAGAACCTTAGCGATCATCAAACCCGACGCCGTGAAGCGCGGCTTGACGGGCGATATTTTAAGCCGCATTCATGCGGCGAAATTCCAAATCGTCGCGATCAAATCTGTGCAACTCTCGCGCACCGAAGCCGAGGGCTTCTACGCCGTCCATCGCGAGCGCCCATTCTTCGGCGAGCTCGTAGAATTCATGAGCTCAGGAAAATCCGTCCCGATGGTGCTTGAAGCCGAAGGCGCCATCGCAAAATGGCGCGAGACCATGGGCGCAACAGACCCAGCGAAAGCCGCTTCGGGTACCATCCGCAAAGAATTGGGCACCAGCATCCAATTTAATTGCACGCACGGCTCGGACGCCCCGCAGACCGCGGCATTCGAAATCAGTTATTTTTTCGCCGGGAGCGAGTTGAGCTAGATCGCGTCAATCACCGGGGCCGAAATGCGGGAGGGTCTGAAGCACCCTCGCCTACTGGACTTATGGAGCCGATTCGCGAGATCGGGCGCGTTACTCTGATTCTTGGCGTCGTCCTGGTTGGAATTGGCACGCTGCTTTATTTCGGCGGGAAGTTGCCGTTTCGATTGGGGCGCTTGCCCGGCGATATTTATGTTCAGGGGCGGCATGGGTCATTTTATTTTCCGATCGTGACTTGCATTTTGCTCAGCGTGGCTTTGAGTTTGATTTTTTGGGTGATCGGGCATTTCCGCCGGTAATTTTATGAGCCAGTTTCTCTTTGATCTTTCGCCTGAAAATCTGGTGCCCAAGCGGCGCATCTGGAAAGTCAGCGAGCTGACTTCGCGGATTCGCGATTTGCTCGAGGATGAATTTCCGGAAATTTGGGTGGAGGGCGAAGTTTCGAATTTGCATGCGGCGCAATCGGGCCACCTCTACTTCACTTTGAAGGACGCGAAATCGCAGCTCAAGTGCGTCTGCTTCCGCGATCAACTGCGCGGCCTGAAATTCCGACCTGAGGACGGCCTGCATGTTACCGTCCGCGGCGGCCTCAGCATTTACGACGCGCGCGGCGAGTATCAGCTTTACGTGACCCAGATCGAGCCCGTCGGCCTCGGCGCGCTGCAATTGGCTTTCGAGCAGCTCAAGAAGCGGCTGGAGGCCGAGGGGCTCTTTGATGCATCGCGGAAGAAGGCGCTGCCCATGCTGCCGCGTCGCATCGGCGTGGTCACTTCGCCGACGGGCGCGGCCGTCCGCGATATCGTTCGTGTCCTGCGCCGCCGCTTTCCGAATGCCTGCGTGCAGATTTATCCGGTAAAAGTGCAGGGCGATGGCGCCGCGAAAGAAATCGTCGCCGGCTTAAAATATTTCAATGTTGCCTTGAGCGTTGATGTGCTGATTCTCGCGCGCGGCGGCGGCTCACTCGAAGACTTGTGGTCGTTCAATGAAGAAATCGTGGCCCGCGCAATTTTCGAGTCGGTGATTCCGATCATCACCGGCGTCGGCCACGAAACCGATTTCACGATCGCCGATTTCGTCGCGGATTTGCGCGCGCCCACTCCGTCCGCCGCGGCGGAAATCGTGGTGAAGACGCGCCAGGAACTCGATGGCCGCATCGCTGAACTCCAACGCCGCGTGGTGCATCGCACGCGCTATTTAATGAGCGAGTGGCGCCATCGCGTGCGCGATCTCGAAGTGCATCGCGGCTTCCGTCAAGTGGAATTGATTCTGCGACGGCGCCGCCAGGAAGTGGATGAATTCACAAGCGCGATGGCGGATTCTTTGCAGTCGCGATTAAAGGTGGCGCATCGGCGACTGACACTTTCAAGCGCGCGCATAGCCTCCTTCGATTTGCGCGGACGCGCGGAAGCGTTCCGCTTGCGGCTCGCCCGCCGTTCGGCGGATTTGCGCGGCGCTCTCGAACGCACCGTCGCCCGAAAGCGCCGTCGCTTCGCGATGGCCGAAGTGCGCGTAGCGTCGCTCGATCTGCGCGCGCGAGTGGGGCGCTTGCGCCGCCGCCTCGAACGTACCGCCGATGATCTGCGCGCGCGAATGGACCGCGCGCTAACCGCAACGCGCCGCCGCCTCGAAGCCGCCGATGTGCGGCTCCGCGAGCGCAGCCCCTTCGCGCTGCTCGAACGCGGCTACGCCATCGCTTACGATGCGAATGGGCGCGTGCTGCGTTCGCCGGAACAAGTTGCATTGGGAGAAGACATCGCTGTGCGCTTAGCCCGCGGCGAAATTGGCGCGCGAGTCACGAAGAAGCCCTAACTTCTATAAACGTCGCGGCGGTGTCCGATGTGCAACACAAAAACTTTCTTCTCCGCATCATTCAGCTCATAAATAACTCGATAGTTGCTTATGCGGATGCGCCAGCCATCCCGTCCGGAGAGCTTCCGGCATCCGCCCGGACGAGGATTCTCCGCAAGCTTGAAGATAGCGGCTTTTACGCGCTGGTAGGCTTCGTTCGGTAGGGCCGCGAGTTCCTCTTGAGCCCGCCGTAAAATGAAAACCGCGTAATTCGCTTGCGCGAGCGTTCGATCTCAGAAACTGCCTGCTGGAACGGGACTGCTTCATCGCCAGAGGCTTTTGCAGCATCGAACGCGCGGATGGATTCGAGCTCTTCGAGCTCCTTTTGGATCTTGCGAAAATCCTTAATCGGAAGCACGACGCCGACCTTTCGGCCTTCGGAATCCTTGATGAACCGCTTGATTTTCGGTGTCACGACGCCCTCGAAAAGCCAGTTTAATCTTCGGGGCAAACGCGCGCAAGTTCCGGCGTCGTTGGGCGTGTTAGGATACGCGGCGCGTTGGACGGGAGCTTGGCGTGAATCGTAGCCGGCAAGATTTGGCCATTACGATTTTGCAGTGGGCCATCGGCGTGATCGTGTTTGTGGAATCTTGCTTGACGTTTCGCGGGGCGCTGTTCGATCTCCACGCGGCGGAACATATCCATCACCTGGAATTGGCGCGGCTTTTTATTTCTGGATGCGAAGCAATTGCCGCCGTTTTGTTCCTGATCCCGAGAACCTTGCGCGTGGGCGGCTGGATTTTGATCGTGATTTTTGCCTGGGCGATTTTGCTGCATTTCTGGCATGGGTATGTTCATGAATTGCCTTTGGTGATTTATGGGGCTGGGGTGTTTGCCGTTATGAGTTTTAGGGGCAAGGGGAAATGAAATAAGCATGCGTGGCGAGGGAAAAGGCGGGGCCGAAATGCGGGAGGGGCTAAAGACCCTCCCCTACTTGCTGCGGCGGGAGTCCGAAATGCTGCGAGTTTTGCGTTCGCTCGTGGAGATCGAATCGTTTACCGCGGAAAAATTGGCCGTGGATCGTTGCGGCGCGCGAGTGGCTGCGGAATTTCGGCGCCGCGGCGGGCGCGTGAAGATTTTGCGAAGTAAACAGCGCGGGAATTTGGTGCGCGTGGAAATCGGCGACGGGCGCGCGCAGGAAAGCGGCCAACTATTGGTGCTGGGGCATCTCGATACCGTCTATCCGCCCGGCACTTTGCGGCGCACGCCTTTTCGCGTGGCTCGCGGCCGCGCGTGGGGCCCCGGAACTTTCGACATGAAGGGCGGGATCGTGCTCGCCCTATTCGCCGTGGAAGCTTTGCGCGCGGCAGGAATTTCGCCGCGGCGCAAAATTGTTTTTCTGTGGACCGGCGACGAAGAAGTCGGCAGCCAGGCCTCGCGCGCCGCCATCGAAAAAGAAGCCCGGCGCAGCAAGGCTGTTCTGGTGCTCGAACCGGCCTTCGGTCTGGATGGGCGCGCGAAGACGCAACGCAAAGGAATTGGCGAAGTTGAAATCATCGTGCACGGACGCTCGGCTCACGCGGGCGTTGATCCCGAGCGTGGCGTGAACGCGGCGCATGAATTGGCGCTGCAGATTGCCCGGTTGATGAAGATGAATGATCCGCGCCGCGGCATTACCGTGCAGGCCAACGTAATTTCCGGCGGCACGGCCACGAACGTCGTGCCCGAGTTCGCGCGCGCGCAAGTCGATGTCCGCTTCGCTCGCGCACGCGATGCGCGCGAACTCGAGCGGTGTCTGCTGGGGCTGCGGCCCATTACGAAAGGGGCGCGGATTGAAGTGCGCGGTGGTTTGAATCGGCCCCCTCTCGAGAGAACTGCGGCGGTGACCACGCTCTTTCATCGGGCCCAGGCGATTGCCCGGGAAATTGGATTTCGCTTGGATGAGGCTTCTACTGGCGGCGGTTCCGATGGAAATTTTACGGCGGCGCTTGGCGTGCCTACTTTGGACGGGATTGGAGTTGTCGGAGATGGAGCGCATAGTTTGCGGGAGCATTTGGTGATTCGGGAATTGGCGCGGCGGGCGGCAATGTTGGCTGCGTTGTTGGCTTCTTTGTGATTGCGCGGATACATCAGAAGAAAACATGGCCGAAATGCGGGAGGGCTAAAGCACCCTCCACTACTTTTTCTTCTTGAAGTTGTAGACGTCGTAGACGTAGTCCGTGCTTCTTTCCAGGATTACTGCATTTCCGCCTAGGAATACGTAGTGGCAGCCGTCGGCGGCCGGTTGTACGCGAATCAGAAATTCGGATGAGACTTCGTGGATTCGCGGACGAAGAATTTCCGGCAGCACTTCATTCACTTTCAGTTGTGATTCTAGATCGTGTGGCAGGCGATCTTTCTTTCGCGTGCCCAGCGGAAGTTCGTCGTGATGCAAGTTGTACCATTGGCGCATGGAGCGGCGATCGTCCTCGGTGAACTGGCGGCGGTCGCTCGAGTGAGTGGTTTGTTGCGGGCGGATGGACCCGGCAGTCGCGAAGAAAGCGGCCAGTGCGAGAACTGTCGTGATGGCTTTGGATTTCAAATGCTCCCGCCTGGGTGAAAACGCGAGACGAGTTTAGCATTGGGCGGATTGGCGCGTGGCAGGATGTGCGGGCATCGTGCCTGGACAGGCCCGGCATAAAGCGCGGGCCCTACGAAAGACTACGGCTTCTTTGCTTCGGCCGGCATGATGTTAGTTGCGTATTTTTTGTTGTCCTTCGTCTGGTAGTCGACCGTAGCCATGATTCCGGGCTTGATGTCTCCATCCATTTTCGTATTTTCATCGATCACGAAGTCGATGGGGTCGGATTTCCCATCGGCTTGCACTTCCACTGTCAGATCGGTTTTTGAAATGGCTACCACTTTGCCGTTCACCGACTGAATCGGCGTTTCGTGCTGATTGGGATTTGGTTCTTGCAGGATTACGTCGCGGCCATCGACGGTTGGCACCGTGCTGTCTATCGTAACCGCGACGCCTACCAAGACCACACCAGTGGCGATGCCGAGTGCAATTCTCCTGAGCTTCATGATGTCTTTCCTTCGCAGCGGTGGATGAGCACGTTTGCAGCCCTATATCGATTGTGATGCGGCATTGCGCGCAAAGGTGTCAGTGGAAGTGGTTGTGCCGGAGGTTGGGGCAGGGAAGATGCCGGGCTGAAGCCCGCCGCTACGAATTCGAGGCCGAGGCCGCGTTAGCGGACGTAATTTCGCCGCAGATACGCGGAAGTCTGATGCGCCAATTCCGCGTAGTCCATGCGCAAGGAAGCGATCAGCGCGGCTTCGGTGGAGGAGTCCGTGGCAACATGATCCAGCAGACGGGAAATGTCGCTCATGCCGCCGGTGTAAACGATAGCTTCGACCGCGGCGAGCGACCATGCGTAGGAAAATGCTGCGGAATCGCCGGAAAGTCCCATCCACGAGCCTTCCATTTGGCCGAATGACGGCGCGGAATTGTGCTCGTAAGCATCGACGAGCGCCGCAGCAGAATCGCGGCTCCGTCGCCCTTCCATGAATTGCGCTACGCCTTCCTGCAGCCAAGTCGGGCAGCGCCCATGCGTCTTCTGTGTGATAAAGCTGTGCGTCAATTCATGCTTTAGGACGTGGCTAAGTTCGCCGGTCACCGCCGCCAGCCCCTGCACCGGCACGCGGATGCGTCCATCATTCAGCGCCCCAGCCCAACCTGGCGCGCGAGTGATATCGGCGAAGGCTTGATTGGTATAAAGGATCACGCCGATGGGCTCGGGCGGAGAAAAATCGAGCTGCGACTGCAGATCGCGGTAATCATCCTCAAGCGCCCGCAAAATTCCACGCGCCAAATCCGGAGCCGCAGCACCCGAATATTTCACCGAGAAATGCGCGGTCTCGCCTTCGCGATAGCTGGCTTCTTCATCGCGATCCTGCTTCGCTTTCGCTAGCGCGCTGGTAACTTCCGCATCAGGCCGCAGCTTCAGCGCGCGATTCCATTCTTCCACCGCCAGATCGAGTTTGTTCGCGCCCGAATAGGCCCAACCCATCAGCTTGGCCACATCCGCGGAATCCGGCTCGAGTCGGCGCGCGCGCGCGAGTGGATCGAGCGCCGCCGTGTATTGGCTCTGGCGCAGATCGAGCACCGCCAGATTCAAAAGCAGCGGCACGCTATCGGGAGCAAAAATCAACGCGCGTTTATATTGATTGGCGGCGGCATCGAGCTGGCCTTTGGCCGCCAGAAATTGCGCGGCGGCGTGATGCGCGGCGGCTACTTTCGCAATCGCCTCAGCGCTTCCACCGCGAGCTTCTCCTTCAAGAGTGGCAAGCAACGCGGTATCGATCGCCCCGCTTCGAACTACATGCTCCGCAAGTTCGGCATAGCCCTCGCCGACATCCAAGCGCGGCGCGCTAATCGGCGGCGCTTCAGAGGGACCGAAGCCGGATGGCGAGAGATCATTGCGGACAATGCGGTCGACGATCGATCGCGGCAAACTGAGGGTGCCGGCGGGAGTTTCGTAGCTGACGCGGTCGGCGGTTTCCGTCACGTTACTGGCAATAATGTGCCGGCCGTTCTTCAGCACAATCGTATCGGCCGCGGCTGAAGACACCGCCAGCAAGCCGATAAACGCAATGGGCGCCACGCGTCGCACGGAAAAATTCTAGCAAAGGAGCGCCGCGACAGCTTCGATGGCTTGCTGCCCCAATGCCCTACTTGTTACAGTCAAACGCATGAGGAGCACAGCTCGCAGTTTGCTTGTGGTGGCGCTGGTGTCGGCATTCGCCGCTGCCGGCCCGCCGCCCGCGCGGCCGATAGGCTTCGCGAAGCCCACAGCAGCAGCTCAATCCTCGGCCGAGCCGCGCGCGCTCTACCAGCAGCTCAACGAATTGCGCCCGGACGCCGAGCGCGTCTTCGCCGTCCATGAAATTCAGATGCGCCGCAGCGCCATTGATATTTCGCTGATCGAAGGCAAGCTGGCTTTTCTCACCCCCATCGGCGGCAAAATTACCGGCGCGGTATTTACGGGCCGCGCGCACATCATCGCGACCCCGCGCGATGCCGCCGAGCGACGCTCGCTGGTCAATTTCGTCGGCGTTCCGCTCCTCGATCAAGCCTTCTCGCGTGCCTATTTTCGTTTCACCGACGACACCGCCGCCGATCTTCTGCGTCAATTGGAAGCCGCCGGTGCGAAGCCAGCACCCGATCGCGATTTCGGCGAGGAGTGGAACAACACCGTCAGCAATCTAAATTCCTCGCACTCCCTGCGCATCATGATGGATTTGCTCTCGAGCGATCCGCAGCCGTATTTTTCAGCCGCACTCGCCGGCGCCTCGGCTGGCCCCTTTGACGTGCTCGTCGATCGCCGCCGCGATGAACCCGTCCTCATCGGCGCCGTTCGCAATGGCCCCGGCGGCCCGCGCTACGACGTGTGGGCATCTTTCGCCACTCCCGATTCCCCAGCGGCCAGGGAAAATGTCCTGCCCGTCGATTACCGCCTCGATACCACCATTGGCGACGATCTTTCGCTTGTGGGCGACGCACACCTGCATTACAAAGAGGCGCTCGAAGGCGACCGAATTATCGCAGTTGAACTCTCGCGCTTCCTTACCGTCGAAAGCGTAACGACGGATGGCGGCGCGCCCCTGGTCTTTTTCCACAACGAAGATTTAAGCCACGCGGAACTCGGGCTGCGCGGCAACGACTTGGTCTACATAGTGCTCGCGCATCCGATGAAAATGGCAGACGAGCTGCATCTCGAAATCCGCTACCACGGCCTGGTGATCGGCGACGCGGGAAACGCAGTTTATTTTGTCGGCGATCGCGGAAGCTGGTATCCGCATGTGGTTGGCCTCGGTCATTTCACGCCGTTTGACATGACCTTCCACTGGCCCAAAAAGCTCACGCTGGTAGCCACGGGCACACCCAGCGATTTGAAGGAAGATGGCGGACGGCGCAGCGGGCATTGGGTAAGTTCCTCGCCCATGGCCATTGCCGGATTCAATCTCGGCGAGTACGAGAGGCAAGTGGCGGGCACGGCCACTGCAACCGTGGAGATTTATGCCAACAAGCAAATCGAAGACGCGATTCTTTCGCGGCTCAGCGAGCGCTCGCCCGCGTTCATTCCCAATGTGCACCAACCGTCCGAAGGATTGCCGCAACCGCCGCCGATGGCTGGTTTTTCCGAAGGCGAAATTCCGCCGAGTCCGGCAGCAGTTTTGAAGCAGCTTGGCGCGCAGATTCTCGATTCCATCCATTTTTTCGAAGGCATCAATGGCCCATTTCCTTTCGATCATCTGGACGTCTCGCCGATCCCCGGCAGTTTCGGTCAAGGCTGGCCGGGATTAGTTTATTTGTCGACGCTCGCCTATCTGCCGCGCGAAACGCAGGCCGAAGCGGGATTGAAAAAAGGCGAGCGCGATGAATTGGCGCAGCTCCTGCCGTTTCACGAAATCGCGCATCAATGGTGGGGCAACCTGGTGGGTACGGCGAGCTATCGCGACACCTGGATTCAGGAGGCCGTGGCGAATTATCTTTCGCTGATGTACGCGGACAATCGCAAGCCGGCCGCGCATGTATTGAGCACCTGGGTGGCTCGTTATCGTGGCCAGCTTCTCGAACCGGTGCCCAACAGCGAGGAAATCGTCGACGATGCCGGGCCGCTGACGCTCGGCTACCGTTTGCGATCGGCGAAGGCTCCGGATGCGTACGAGCGCATCGTCTACGGCAAGGGTACTTGGGTGATTCATATGCTGCGGGAAATGCTGCGCGATCCTGCAGCGAAAGCGCCGGATGCGCGATTCGAGGCCATGCTGCGCTCGGTGCTTGTCGATCATCGCTATCACGCCGTGAGCGCCGATGATTTGCAGCGCGCCGCGGAAAAGCAAATGACCTCAGCGATGGATCTCGAGGGCAATAAGAAGCTCGATTGGTTTTTTGATGAGTGGGTGCGCCAGACCGGCATTCCGCGTTACAGCACGGAATTTCAAGCCCACGCGCACGGCCAGGATTTCTTGGTGAGCGGCAAATTGCACCAGGATAATGTGCAGGATTATTTCATTGCCTCGGTGCCCATCTACGGCGCAACTTCCGGCGGTAAGCCCGCCCTGCTGGGCACGGTTGTAGCCACAGGCCCGCAAACTTCATTTCACTTCACGAGCCACTTCAAACCGTCAAAGCTAGTAATCGACCCCCAGGCCACGATTCTCTGCAAAACGAATTAGCGTGCTGCGTCCGCGCACGATTTCAGTCGTGCCGCAACGCTCGCGAGGACCGCTTGTTCGCGAACCGTTGTCCCTAGCTATCGGCGGGATGACTCCGCACAAAAACGCCGGCAAGCTGCCGGCGCTACGGGGTGGCGGAATGCGCGCGCGCCAAGATTTCCAGCGAACGTATGAGCGCGGCTTCGTCGTCGCCGAAGTTTGTCAGCCAATGAACATTGGCCTCGCGGGCGAACCAGGTTTGCTGGCGTTTGGCGAAGTGGCGCGTGGATTTGCGGATTTCGGCGATCACTGATGCCGACGGCGGCTGCGGATGATGCTTGAGCATCTCGCGGTAGCCGATGAACGAGAACGGCTTCGCATCGCGCGCCACGCCGCCGCTTAAAGCTTTGCGAATTTCCTCCTGCCAGCCTGCTGACAGCATCTCATCCACGCGTTGTTCGATCCGCGCATAGAGCGCCGGGCGCGGCGGCTTCAGACCGATTTTGATGGGCGTGAAGCCCTCGAGCGGCGACCGGCCCGTGGCGTGGAGTTCGTCCACCGATTTCTTGGTCAGCACGCGCAGTTCGATCGCGCGGATGATTTTCTGTGTATCGCGAGGGGCGATGCGCGCCGCCGAACTGGGATCGAGCCGCCGCAGTAATCGATGCAAATATTCCGGGCCGCGTCCGGCAGAGCGCTCGCGCAAACGTGCCCGTAATTCCTCGGAGCGCGTGGGCGCGTCGGCCAACCCTTCGAGCAGCGCGCGCAGATACAATCCAGTCCCTGCTGTGACAATCGGCAAGCGCCCGCGCGCATGAATGTCGCGCAGCACTTCCTCCGCCCGCCGGCGGTAGTCTCCGGCCGTAAAAATTTCGTGCGGCTCGACCAAATCCATCATCCAGTGCGGAATTCTTTTCCGGTCGGCAGCGGAAACTTTCGCTGTGCCGATATCGAAGCGCCGGTAAACCTGCGTCGAATCGCAAACCACCACTTCGCCGCCGAGCTTCTCCGCCAGCGCAATCGCCAGCGAGGATTTTCCCGAAGCCGTCGGCCCAAGAATCACCGCCAGACGCGCAGGCGAACTCACGACTGCCACTTCCAATAGCGCACGAGAAGAATCGTGAGCAAAATAGCGGCGAGCAACAGCGCGCCAACGACTTGGGTACGCTGCAGTTTCACTGGTAGTAATCGAGCGGAAGATTGTAGAGAAAGATGAAGCGCAACTCGATTTCCGGCCCATTAAATTGCGTCGGCAGCGGCTCGAACGGGCTCGACGCGCGAATCGCCGACATCGCCGCGCGATCGAGAGGCTCTTTGCCCGAAGTGCGCATCAAGCGCGGATCAACGCCAGGGACATTTCCGTCGCGTTCAATCTTGAATTGAATCACCACGATGCCTTTATCACCCATGCGCGCGGATTCGGGGAGGATAGCGATCCAGTTGCGCCGCACCGAATCGAGAACGCGCTTCAAATACTGATCGAAATCGACGCCCTGCGGATCGGTGAGCATTTGAATCCCACCGTTTTCACCCGGGCCGCGTCCGCCTCCGCCACCACCGCCTCCGCCACCACCGCCGCCGTAGCTCTGATCGTCTGTATAAACTTTGCCGCCGCCACCGCGAGTGATTGCGTCTTGCACATTATTTTGAATGGCGCGTCCCGGCGATGAATTCGGAATCGACAGATTGAGTTTGCCCGGCGTCGGATCAGCGGGCTTGATCGGAGCAAGCGGCGAGACATTCGTCTGCGGCTGGACAGGCGCGGGTGTAGGAGTCCGCGGCGTAATCGATGCCGGCAAATCGTTCTTCGGCTGCACCGGGGTGGGTGCGGGCACCGCAGGAGCAGCCGACGGCACAGGCGCAGGGACAGACGGCGGCGCAAGTTTGTGGATCACGCCGGGCGCGATGTGCATCTTCGGCCCTGGCGGCCCCGGCGGCAGCAAATTTTTCGGCGCATCGCTCGGGATATACACGATGTTGCGAAGCTGATCCTTGGCCGAAGCAATCTCGGCATCCGTCGGAACGTGCTTGAAAAGTTCCGGCGAAGATAGCGCGAGGAGAATAATGCCGACGTGCACCATCAGCGAGACGAAGCGCGACGCAGTATTCCATCGCGCATCGCGATCCTCTTTCGGGCTGATCAGAAGATTGACGTCGCCGGTAGTCATCACGTCCGGCTCGATCACTTCGAGCATGTCGGCAGTGAGTGGCGGCATGGTTTCGAGCTTTTGCACTTGCTCGGCGCTGGGGCGCTCGACGATGGAGGGAACCACAGCGCGATCATCGAGCGAAGTCTCAAGGCGCCGCATCGGAGCGGAAGCGCTGGTGCGCTCATCGAGATGCCAACCGCGATCGATCAGCTTGCGTCCGACGATCACATCGAGAGGAACGTAATCGGGAATGGCGGAGTGATTGTCCTCGAGCTGCTTGATGGGCATGTCGCGCGGCAATAAAGTGCGCAAATCGAGCGTCGAGGAAAGCCGGCGAGCGGGTGCCTTGGCGCCGTCTGTGGCGTCGAGTGGGCGAACGTCAACTGGAACCAGGATGCGCGGGATCATCGAATGACCTGGGGAGCGTAAGCACCGAGTTGGACGCGCCGCGCGTGCTCCAGGATGCCTGCCATCACGCGATCGGCCAATTCGAGCGCCCGCCGCGTGGCCGCTCCGTCAACGCGCGGCAGCCGGCGTGTGATCACGCAATCGAGAAACGCGCGCAGCTCGGCACGCAGCGGTTCTTCGGGCGTTGTCGGCAATTTCTCGAAATTCACGCGCGGCTCGCCGGTATCAAGCCCGCCAGAAAGATTGCCGGGATCAAAAGGATTGCCCTCCGGGATGCCACTGGCTCCATTATTCGCAGCCACACGCACGCGCAACGCATCCTGCCGCGAAAAATCGAGCGAAATGTATTCATGCTCCTGAAAGAATCGCATCTTGCGAACTTTTTCGGTAGAAACGCGGCTGGCCGTCAAATTTGCCACCGCGCCCGAAGCAAATTCCAACCGTGCGTGCGCGATATCCACTTTGTCGGTGATCACGGGAATCCCCACAGCACGCAAATCCGTAACCGGCGAATCCAGCAGCGCTAAGAGAATATCCAGATCGTGAATCATCAAATCGTAGATCACGTCAATATCAAGGCTGCGCGGGCTGAACACTCCAAGCCGATGCACCTCGAAAAAAAGCGGCCGCGTAACAATTTTCTCAGCGGCAACGACGGCAGGATTAAAGCGCTCGAGATGCCCAGCCTGCAAGATACGATTCCCGCGTCGCGCCGCCGCGATCAGCGCGTCCGCTTCGTCAAGCGAAGCCGCGATCGGCTTCTCGACCAACACATCCACGCCTAGCTCAAGAATCTGGCAACCGATGCGCGCGTGTTCAACAGTAGGAACGGCCAAGCTCACGGCATCCGCGCGACCCTTTAGAGCTGCGACATCTGCAATCGCCTCACATCCAAATTCCGCAGCCACCTTCCGTGCGCGTTCAAAATTTGAATCGACCACGCCGACTAGCGTCGCGCCGTCGAGCCCGCGCCACACTCGAGCATGATTGCGTCCGAAATCCCCCACACCGACCACAGCCACGCGGATCGGATTCGGCGCGCTCATTAAGCGCGCTCCGTTGCAGACGCAGCCGCCGGCGCAAACGCTTCGATTGTGATCCCCGCCTCATCCGCGGCGGCAATCAATGCGTCGCGATCAAACAGCAAAGTTTTCCCCGCATCGAGCGCTAACGCCGTAGCATTCGACCGGCGCATCACCTCAATCGTTCGCAACCCGACCACCGGCACGTCAAAGCGCATGTCTTGCGCCGGCTTGCTTACTTTCACCACAACCAAACGCTGGCCCGCAACAATTCGCGCCGCCCGCTCGATCGTTTCGTCGGTGCCTTCCATGGCTTCAATCGCCACGCAAGCCCGGTCGCGCACCACTACCGTCTGTCCCAGATCAAGCGCAGCAATCTGCTGCGCGATCGAGCGTCCGTAATTAATGTCCGCAGATTCCGTTTGGTCGGGCGCCCGGCGCGTCAGAATTCCCGCCGCCGGCAGCAGCGCGCCGAGAAATTTCGTTGAGTCCACCAATTCAATGCCTTCATCCGCCAGCACTCGCGCCACCGCACCAATCAGCGAATCGGTATTTTTCGAGGGCAACATCAACAAAAGTTTCGCCAGCTTCCAATCCGGCCGGATCGCGCTGAATATTTTATTGTGCTTCACCTGTCCGGCCATCACCGCGTGCTTCACGCCTTCCTGATGCAGCAATTCAATCGTGCGGCTCAATTCGCCCAGGCTCACCCAGTGCAAACGCGAAGCCCGCCGCTCCAAATCCGGCGAAGCCTCCTCGCGAATCGCAATCACCGCCATCTCAATCCCGCGGCTGCGCGCCCCTTCCAGCACCAAAAACGGAAAATCCCCGTTGCCCGCAATCAGGCCCCAGTTTTCCACACCAGTTGCACCGGTGGTTTGCGCGGTAGTCATCGTCTATTTCGTGAGCCCACGTTCGGCCGACTCAATGAAGTCGATTAGTTGTATGACGTCCGCAGACCCATGCAGGGTTTCGCGCATAGCGGCAACAGCTTGCGTGGTGTTCATCTTCGAGCGCAGCAACAAGCGATAAGCTTTCTCGAGCGCAGCAATCCGCTCAGCCGAAAATCCGTGCCGCTCGAGCCCGACGGCATTCAAGCCGTAGCAGCGCGTCTCGCGCGGCGCCACGATTTTCGAAAACGGCGGCACGTCCTGCGTGATCACCGTATTCGCAGCAATGTAAGCATGCCGTCCAATGCGGCAAAATTGATGCACCGGGCAAAAAGCCCCAATCGTCGCGTAATCGTCCACGGTCACGTGCCCCGCGAGCGTAGCCCCATTCACAAATACCGTATGGCTGCCAATCTGATCGTCATGCCCGATGTGCGCATAATTCATAATCAAATTGTGGCTACCAAGCCGCGTGACGCCGCCGCCCTTCGCGGTCCCGCGATTCACCGTACAAAATTCACGAAAAGTATTCTCGTCGCCGACTTCGAGCGACACTCTCTCACCCGCAAAAGTAAAATCCTGAGGATCCCCGCCGATCACCGCAAACGAATAAACCTGGTTCCCGCGACCCAGCCGCGCCGGCCCCTGCACCATCGCGTGATGCTGCAACACGCAACCCTCGCCCAGCTCCACATCGTCGCCAACCACCGCATAGGCGCCAATCTGCACGCCAACCCCAAGCCGCGCCCGCGGCGAAATAATCGCATGTGAATGAATTTCCGACATGGGTCTCTTTGCTCGCGTCGTCCCGGCGGGTTACTTCCGATTCGCGGCGTCCGGCACGCGGTCCACCGTCTTGCACATGAGAGTCGCCTCGGCGGCCAGCTCGGTACCCACCATCGCGCGCCCCTTCAACTTGCAGAAATCGCCGCGAAAAGCCTCCACCACCACTTCGACGCGCAATTGATCGCCAGGCACCACCGGTCGCCGAAACCGCGCCCCATCAATGGCCACAAAGTAGAGCAGCTTCTCCTCGCGATTGGGAATTTCCTGCAGCAGCAAAACCCCGCCCGTCTGCGCCATAGATTCGATGATCAAAACGCCCGGCATAATCGGCTTGCCCGGAAAATGGCCAACAAAAAAGTCCTCGTTAATGGTCACATTCTTGATGCCAACAATGCGCTTAAGCCGTTCCATCTCCACAATGGCATCCACCATAAGAAACGGGTAGCGATGCGGCAAGATGGCCTGAATGGCGTTAGTGTCAAGAATCATGTCTGCCTCAGAGTGGCGTAGGCGCACGCAAAGCGTTGCGCGCAATCCAGCAATTCTATCTGAAAGCCACGGTGGAGCGAAATGGCGACGGCCGATCTGAAGCGATCGAAGAGATTTCGGATTTCCGGTTCTATTGGTTCTCGCCGCTGTGGATTTTGGCGGCAAGCAGCGCTGCGAATCCGAGCGCGACCACTTCGTAGATGCCCAAAACACCTACGACGAGGACCGTCGCCCCGAAGATCGCGGCGGCGACAGGGGGAGGGTCGGCCATTGTTGATTCGAATCGGTGCATCTCGTGCGCCATGAATGCGTCCCGGCCTCGTGCGCCCCATTTCGCTTCGTCGTGGTGAATAAGAAAGCCGCCAATAATCCCTAGCAATACCGCCGCAGCGATCCTGCTGGTGACATGACGATTCACAATGAGCTCCTTTCGGCGACCACGGACGCCTGGAAACCCCCACCCGGAATTGCCGAATCAGTCGTCCGATTCGCTAGCCACTTTCAGCACCGCCAGGAAAGCTTCTTGCGGAATGTCCACGCGCCCCACCCGCTTCATGCGCTTCTTGCCTTCCTTATGCTTTTCGAGGAGTTTCCGTTTGCGGCTGATGTCTCCGCCATAGCACTTGGCAATCACGTTTTTGCGTATCGCGCTGATCGTCTCGCGCGCAATCACTCGGCTGCCAATCGCCGCCTGCAACGCCACTTCGAACATTTGACGCGGAATGAGCTTGCGAAGCCGCGAAACAAGCTCCCGGCCGCGCTCGAACGATTGATCGCGATGGCAAATGAGAGTGAGCGCATCCACCGGCTCGCCGCCCACCAAAATATCCAGCTTCACCAAATCCGCCTCGCGGTAACCGGACAAGTGGTAATCCAGCGAAGCATACCCGCGCGAAACGCTCTTCAAGCGATCGTAAAAATCGAGCACGATTTCATTCAGGGGCATCTCGTAGCTGAGCATCACCCGCG
>Ga0206813_1083_pt1 | contig 23176 bp, 12 predicted proteins | sample Alteio_BWOrgCont_92_FD_152856 | JGI IMG/M metagenome (GOLD analysis project Ga0206813, IMG submission 152856) | Enriched cells from forest soil in Barre Woods Harvard Forest LTER site, Petersham, Massachusetts, United States -... | ecosystem: Environmental > Terrestrial > Soil > Temperate forest >...
CGCCTCCGGAGAATTCACGCCGCCGTCCTGGAATGCGGACAACAGAAGCGCGTTTGGAAGGCTGGGCAGCGGCGGTTTTTCGGCCGCTTGCACGACCATGGCGACGGAGAGTTCACCGCCTTCCATGGGGCTGAGTTCCACGTGGAGGCGACGCCCGGCATAAGTCGCGAGCCGATGCTCCACCCAATGCCAGCGATCGTCCGTAGCCGTCCACTCCTTGAGGAGAGCGCCATGCAGGGGGCCGTTGATGAGGAGGTGGGAATTGACGACCGCGTAGGCGCGGCCCGAACCCCGGACCAGGTACCAAAGGCTTTCCGACGTGAGCGGCACGTCCGGGGTGCGCAGCGTTCTTCCGGAGCGGTCCCATCCGCCAAGCTTGCCGTAATCTCGCTCGCCCTTGCCCTGTGTAAGCGTCTTCCAGGCGGGATCGGTCACGGCGGCGCCGCGAGTGGCGATCCCAAGCAATGGCTGTTCGGGAGCGCTGCCGAAAACGGCGTCGCCGATGCGCTGTGGGCGCAGGCCAAAGCCAAAGCCATCCTCAAGCCATGGGGTGGCGCCCGCGCGGGAATAATCGGCGACGATCTGTTCGGGCGCAAAGGGAGAGGGGACGGCATCGCGTTCCCGCTGCCAGTCCGCGAGGAGAGGGGAGAACACTCTTTCGAAGTTCGCGGGATCATCCGCCTTTGCGTCCGCCGCGATCTTCGCGAAAGGGTGCAGAGGGTTGCCTGGATCCCTTTCCGCCGTCTTCAATTCATGGACCCAGCGCGCGAGCAATTCCGCGTCCTCGCGGCTCGTGTTGTTGGGGAGCAGAGCGGCATTGGGGTCGATTAGCAATTCGCGCGCGGCCATCAAAAAATCCGTCATCCGCGGCAGCCCGGATTCGATCGCCTCGGCCTCGGCCTTCAAGATGGCGGCGCGGGCTTTGGCGCGGGCCTGATCGAGCTGCTTCGCGATCCGGCGTTCCGATTCGAGCGTCTCGAAGCGGGCCTGGCGGTAGCCGCTGCTGATCAGGAAGCCCTGGAGCGCATAGTAGTCCCGCTGCGAGATGGCGTCGAATTTGTGGTCGTGGCAGCGCGCGCAGCCAATGGTGAGGCCGAGGAAGGCTTTGCCCATGACGTCGAGCCGATTGTCCATGCGGTCGGCTTCGTCCTGCCGGATGTCCACGGGCGAATGCGCTTCCTCGCCGAAAAACCAAAAGCCCGTGCCGAGGATCGCTTCGTTCGCGCCGGTTTCCGAATTCAACCGGGGTGGGAGCAGGTCCCCGGCGATATGTTCGGCCGCGAACTGATTGTAGGGCAGGTCGCCGTTCAGCGCGCGGATGACGTAATCGCGATATTCCCAAGCGTTTGGAATCGCCGGGTCGTATTCGTGGCCGCGCGACTCCGCATAGCGCACGAGATCGAGCCAGTGCCGGGCCCAGCGCTCACCGTAGTGCGGCGATGTCAGGAGCCTATCGACGACCCTGGCGAGGGCGTCCGGCGAGGTGTCCGCGGCGAAAGCCTCCGCTTCCTCGGGAGTGGGCGGGAGGCCAGTGATATCGAAGCTCACACGGCGCAGAAGCGTGCGCCGATCCGCGTCGGGCGCCGGCGCGAGTCCCTTTTCCTCCAGCTTCGCAAGAATGAAACGATCGATGGCGTTCGCCGGCCAGGCGGCGGCTTTGACAGTGGGGGGCGGCGCGTCTTCCAGCGGCTGCCAGCACCAGTGCTCCTGCTTGCGCTTTTGAAGATTAAACACCCTTTTCGCCGCCGCCTTGGAGTTCCCATCCTGGGGCCATGGCGCGCCTGCCTTGATCCAGGCTTCGATGCAGGCCACGTCGTCCGCGGCGAGCTGCTTTTTGGGCGGCATCTGCATGTCCTTGTCCTTCCAGCGGATCGCATCGATGAGCAGGCTTTTCTCAGGATCGCCCGGCTCGACCGCGGGCCCGGTGTCGCCGCCTTTCAGGATCGCTTCGCGGCTGTCGAGCATGAGCCCGCCCTTGAGTTTTTCCGCGTTGGAGCTGTGGCACTTGAAGCACTGCTCCGACAGCACCGGGCGAATGCGCTTTTCAAAAAACTCGGGGCTGTCCGCGGACTCCGCGGTGGCGCCGGATGCGCCGTGGGTGAATGCGCATGTCGCAAGAAGCGCGGCGGAAATAACCGTGGCGCGCCACCGTCTGGCTTGGCGGCGTTGGGTTTTCCGGGGTGGCGGGAGATGAGGCATCGGGTCCGGGACTGCGCGGGCTATTTTAGCGGTTGTCCTTCGAGCGGTTTGCCATCGGTGTCGAGGATTTGGAATTCGTGGATGCCGCCCTTTTTTTCCCGCTCATAGGTCCAGACGACCTTCTTCTCGGGCGTCACCTCGAGCATCTTCACGGTTTGATCTCCGGCCCCGTAGCTGGTGATCACGGTGTTGCCGTTGGGGAGGCGTTGCGCGCCGCAAGGGTCCTTGAGCAGCGGGGCGGGTAGATCGGCGTTGGCAAGCTGCCACACGATCTTGCCGGACGGGTCCACCTCCACGCTCATGTTGCCATGGGTCAAATCGACGAGCGTATTGCCGTTGGGCAGACGGATGGCCGTGAAAGGCCACGCTTCTTTCGGTTCCTCAGGCGCTTTGAATTCCCACACGATTTTGCCTTCGGCGGTGTATTCGCGCACCACCTTGTCGAAGAGTTGCGGCACGAGATAGTTGCCGTTCGGGAGCTTGCGCGCCATGCGGCTTTCCATGTGGGCGTTCGTGTTCTGGCACTGGAGCGGAAACTCCACGACCGTCTTCCCCGTGCGATCCACCTCCAGCAGACGCGGGTTCTCGCCGGCTTCGGTAAGCATGATGTTGCCGTTGGGCAGCGCCTGCGCGGTGTTCACCTCGGATTGCGTGCCTTTGTACTCAAAGACGATTTTGTTGTCGCGGGTCATTTCGACAACGGCGCCGCCGGGATAGTCTTTGTTCTTGGAGACGGCCATCAGCACATTGCCATTGGGCAGGACAAAGCCGTCCCGGGTCTGCGCGGGATATTTCCAGACGACCTGGCCGTCGCCGGAGAGGATCGCGGTTTCCCCGCCGGCGATGAACATGGAGTGGGTGATCTTCGCGGGCTCGGGGTCGGCGGCGAAAGCGGATGCCGCGGCGGCGAGGAGAAGGAAAATGGGGGTGAGGCGCATTGAGAGACAGTGCCATACGGCGTCAGGGCTGTCATTGAGCTATTGCAGAATAAAATTGAGGATTTGCGTCACTATCGATGGACTGTGGACGCCGCCTCTTTGCGAGGGAAGTACAGTTGCGCTCGCGCGATCCTTGCCCGCATTGCGTTTTGAGAGAACTGATGCAATTGATGTTTTCCTTCGCCCCCAATCGACAGTCATGAATCGCTACCCCAGAAAGACACCGCGCCCAAAGGTCGCGCTGATTATCGAGTCCTCGCGGGCCTATGGGCGGGGTTTGCTGCAAGGGATCGCGCGCTATGTTCGCGAGCACGGGACTTGGTCCATTTTCCATCAGGAGCGGCGCGCTTCCGAACCGCCGCCCGCGTGGCTGAAAGACTGGCGGGGCCACGGCATTATTGCGCGCGTGGAGGACTACAAACTTGCCGCGGCCATAGCCCGGCTGGGCGTGCCCGCGGTCGATGTGCGCGGGTTGTTGCCCGACCTCGGCCTGCCGCTGATCGAGACGGATGACGAGGCGGTGGTTCGGCTCGCGGTCGAGCATTTGCGGGAGCGCGGCTTTCGGCAGTTCGCATTCTGCGGATTCATGGGCGCCAACTACTCCGACACTCGCTGCCGAATCTTCGCCCAGCGAATCGCGGAAGCCGGATTGGAATGCCACATCTACACGCCGCCGGTCCCGCTGAAGTCCATCGCATCGTTCGATCAGGAGCAGCACGGGCTGGTCTGCGAGGCGGACGTGGCGGACTGGATCGCAGGGCTTCCGAAGCCGATCGGGCTCCTGGCGTGCAACGACATTCGAGGGCAGCAGGTCCTTAATGTCTGCCGGCAGATCGGGGTGGCGGCGCCCGACGAAGTGGCTGTGCTCGGCGTGGACAACGACGAGGTGCTCTGCGACCTGGCCGATCCTCCGCTCTCCAGCGTGATCCCGAATACCGAGCGCATCGGTTACGAAGCGGCGGCGCTTCTGGACAGGATGATGGCGGGCCATCCGCCTCCGCAAGCGCCCCTCTACATTCCTCCCCTCGGGATCGCTACGCGGCGTTCCACGGAAGTGCTGGCGATCGACGACCGGCACATCGCCGCCGCGTTGCGGTTCATTCGCGAACATGCCTGCGAAGGCATCGGCGTCCCGGATATTCTGTCCGCGGTCCCGCTTTCGCGGAGCGTGCTCGAGCGGCGTTTTGCGGCGCTGGTAGGCCGCGCGCCGAAAGCCGAGATCCTTCGGGTGCAACTTCAGCGCGTCAGGGAATTGCTGGCCGGCACGGATTTCCCGCTGAACGTCATCTCGGAGAAAGCGGGCTTCAGGCATCCGGAATATCTCAGCGCCATTTTTAAGAAGAAGACGGGCAGCACGCCCGGCCGGTATCGCGCCTCGGCGACTCTCGGAGTGGGTGGGTGATGGATCGCATCCGGCTTCGTCATTCCTTCGACTCCGTTCTTGCCAGAGGCGCGGGGCTCGTGCAGATTCGCCCCTCTTTTTTCTTTGGAAATCTCATAACGCCCGAACCTCCCCATTCCTATGTCAGCAGCAAACGATCTCCGCAAAGGCATGTGCATCCGATATAATGGCAACCCCGCCATCGTCCTCGAAGTGCAGCATCGCACCCCTGGCAACCTGCGCGCTTTCGTCCAGGCGATCATTCGCTACATCGGCACCGGCAAGAGCGCGGACGTGCGTTTCGGTTCGACGGACAAGGTCGAGACCGTGGATGTGGAGCGCAAGACGCTGGAATTCTCTTACAAGGACCAGGCCGGCTACCATTTCATGGACGAGGCATACGACACGCTGAGCTTTGATGAAGCGTGGATTGGCGATGCGAAGGAATATCTCCACGAAAACCTGAAGGTGGAAGTGCTCTACGTGCAGGGCAAGGCCGCCAATATCGAACTGCCGTCCTCCGTCGTCCTGACAGTGACGGAATCCGCGGAGGGCGTCCGCGGCGATAGCGCGAACAACGTGCAGAAGCCAGCCACCCTGGAAACAGGCAAGGTGATCACCGTTCCGCTGTTCATCAAGGAAGGCGAGAAGATCAAGATCTCCACGACGACCGGCGAGTACATGGGACGAGCCTGAGAAGCGGAGCACTGACATTCAGTCTGCGGGCATCAGTCTGTGGGGCTGGCGGTCGTCCGACCAGCTTTCCCCGGTTACGCTTCCGCCGACCATCGACCCGCACGGACTTGTGTCTGTGCTTTGGAGTTGGCCAATTCTTCGCCGGGTCTTCTGCTCGGGAACACCGAAGGTGTTCAGGCAAACTAGCCCAGGGTTGCCCGTCGCGGGCTACCCTGGGAAAATGTCTTCAGCACAGACCTTGTAGTTTGTGCTTCTCCACGCCTCCTCGCCCTCCCGTGGACCTCGCGCGTGGGACCGCGTGGACGAGGGGGCCTCCCGAAATATTTTGGCGTCGCGGGCGAAATCCATTCACCGTTGCCACGCCGGTCTGTTAAACAGTGCCTGCCCGCGAATGGCGGGTGTTGTTTCTTTTCCGCTTCTCATTCATGCCTCCCGGGAGTCGATCCAAGAAGAAAACGGCCGCTGCCACCCGCAGGCGGCGGAAGGAATTGCCCGCGGAGATTGCGGAACCGAGGGAGTCCATCGGCGAGCGGCTCAGCCGGTGGAGGCATAGGGGTTTTCGCACGAGTTCATTCAATTCGATTTACGGCATCTTCCTTCTCGCGCCGGCGTGGGTATTGACGCAGACATTCTTTGGACTGTTTTCGCAGGCGTCCGCGAAGCGGCCTTTTTGGAGCAGCGAGGAGTTTTTATTTTTCTCCCTGGGGGTGGCGCTTTGGCTGCTCTGGTTTATCGGCAGTTTTTGGGCGCTGGGAGGGCCGCGTCCCCTGCGGTTGTACGTATTTGGGCATGAACTGACGCATGCGATCTGGGTATGGCTCTGCGGGGGGAAGGTCTATGACAAGCAATGGTGGTCGCCGGAAGGGGGGTACATCGTCACCGACACGCACAATTTCTGGATCGCGCTGGCGCCGTATTTCTATCCGCTTTACAGCTTGGTCGTGGTGCTGGCGTTCGGGGTCGGGAGCCTCTTTTACGATCTCACCAATTCCACGCTAACTTTTCTGATGATGACGCCGCTGCAGTGGCTCTTCCTGCTGCTGGGGGCGACGTGGGCGTTTCATCTCACGTTCACCATTTGGATGATTCCGAAGGGGCAGACGGATCTGACCTCGCACGGCACGTTCTTTTCCCTGGTCATCATTTACCTGATGAACGTCATCCTGCTTTCGGTCTTTCTCGTGGTGGCCGCGCCGGAGTTGTCCTTTTTCTCCCTGGCGCGGGAACTCCTTCACCATGCGGAGGATTCCTCGGAGATGGTTTATAATGGCATGCGGGATTACTTCGCGGCGCCTTGAAGTGGAGAGCGGATGGGAAAATCAGCCGCTGGATCGGGCGGGGCCTGGCGAAGGGTTCTTGAAAGATTTACAAGAATTATTTTGACACGAAAATCGCCTGGGTTAGTTTGCGCGCCCGCTTTTGGCGGGAAAAATAACTCAACCTACCCTTCGCAGGAGAGCCCGATGGCTCGCCAGCACTGCAAAATATCCCATGCAAACTGTTCGTAGCAAACGGTATCGCGCCGCCGCCCAAAAAGTGGACGCAAAAAAGAGCTTGCCGCTCGCCGAGGCCGTCACGGTCCTCAAAACCCTTCCGGCCCCCAAATTCGACCAGACGGTGACGCTTTCGTTCCGGCTCGGCGTGGACCCGAAGCAATCCGATCAGATGGTTCGCGGCACCTGCCCGCTGCCCAATGGCTCCGGCAAGAACGTCCGCGTCCTCGTCTTCGCGGAAGGCCAGGCTGCCCAGGCCGCTCGCGACGCGGGCGCCGAATTCGTGGGCTTCAAGGATATGATCGAGAAGTGCGTGGGCGGCTTCCAGGATTTCGATGTGGCGATCTCCACGCCTGGAGCGATGTCGGAAGTCCGCAAACTGGGCAAGGTGCTCGGACCTCGCGGCCTCATGCCGAATCCGAAGACCGGAACGGTGACCGAAGACACGGCGAAGGCCATCAAGGAAGTGAAGGCCGGCCGCGTGGAATTCAAGCTGGACAAGAACGGCAACATCGCGGTGCCGGTCGGCAAATTCTCCTTCGCGGAGCAGGCGCTGGTCGAGAACGGAACGGCGGTCATCGAAGCCGTGGTCAAGGCGCGTCCGGCGACCGCCAAAGGCGTGTTCGTCGAAAACGTCACCCTCAGCGCCACGATGTCGCCCGGCCTCAAGGTCGATGCATCGAGCTTCCTGAAATCCTGATCCCGCAGCCGCGGGCGGACCTGTCACATTTCATCCTTATTTAGAAACCCAATCCTTTTCTCGTTATGCATCCCGCGAAAGCGACCATCGTAGAAGATTTGCAGGCGAAGCTGAACTCCTCGCCGTTCCTGTTCATCGCCGATTATACCGGCCTCAAAGTCAGTCAGTTTGCCGAGCTGCGCAACCGGCTCTGGGGCGCCGGCGCCCGCTGCCACGTGGTGAAGAATACCTTCCTTCGCCGTGCGGCGAAAGAAGCCGGTCTCCCCGAGATCGAAGGCCTGAAGGGCCAGACGGCGATCATCGTTGGAGACAAGGATGTCGCCGCCGCCGCGAAGATCCTCAAGAACTTCACCGCCGAATTCAAGAAGCCGGAAGTCAAGAGCGGCGTAGTGGATCGGCTCGTGGTCAGCAGCGAGCAGATCAAGACCATCGCCGATCTGCCCTCCCGCGAAGTCCTGCTTGCGACCCTGCTCGGCGTGCTCAACGCCCCGGCGAGCAAGCTCGTCCGCGTGCTCAACGAGCCGGCCTCCGCGCTGGCCCGCGTGCTCCAGGCGAAGGCCGACAAAGGAGGCCCGGCGGTGCCTGCGGAAGCCGCGCCTGTCGAGGCGTCCACCCCGGCAGCGGCGCCCGCCGCTCAGGCAGATGCGCCCGCCGCTCAGGCAGATGCGCCCGCCGCTCAGGCAGATGCTCCAGCCGCTCAGGCAGATGCTCCAGCCGTCCAGGCCGAGGCGCCCGCCGCTCAAGCACAGGCTCCAGCCGCCCCGGCTGAGGCTCCGGTCGCGCCCACAGAAGCGGCTGCCGCGCCTGAAGCGGCTGCCACTCCAACCGAGCCGCCCGCGGCTTAGTGGAGGGAAGCGCTCTGTCGCTTCCGAGGTTGGGAGGTCATCCTCCCGCCGCGGCATCGACCGAGCGATGCCCTCCATCCCGCTAACGAGCCGTGTGAAATAAAGCGCGGCGCGAGAGCGGGGATCCCACTTTCAATCCCGGCCCAGGCCGGGGATGAAATTCGGGCGCTGAAGTTTGCGCCCGTGATTCAAACAACAAAATAAAATTGGTTCCTCGTCGGACCGGCGGCTGCCGGCCTGAAATTGCCCGATGCTTCGGGCGGCGACGATACCGCAAACTGAAAGGAGGAAGTAAGAGCCAGGAACGAAAGAAGAGCGGCGCGCGAGAGCGCGTGGCATGACTTTCCGACCGAATTCCCGCTTCCTTTACGCAACATGGCCGATACCAACACGTTAGTGGATACACTCAGCGGACTCACCGTCCTGGAAGTCGCTGATCTCGTTAAGAAGCTCGAAGAAAAGTGGGGCGTCAGCGCAGCAGCACCGGTGGCCGTAGCGGCCGTCGGCGGCGGCGGCGCGGCGGCCGCGGCTCCTGTCGAGGAGAAGACGGCATTTGACGTCATCCTCAAGGAAACCGGCGGCAACAAGATCGCCGTCATCAAGGAAGTGCGCGCCTGCGTCGCCGGCCTCGGTCTTGCCGAAGCCAAGGCGCTCGTCGAAGGCGCTCCGAAGACCCTCAAAGAGGGCATCACCAAAGCCGAAGCCGAAGAGATCAAGAAAAAGATCGAAGCAGCCGGAGCCAAGGTCGAGATCAAGTAATTCCGCCAAAACACTATCGTGCGTTTCTGCAAGCAAAATTTTGCTTGCAGAGCGCCGATTTGTGTTTGACATTGCCCGTTCCTAGTCCGCGAGGTTTACACCTCGCGCTTTTCGTCTTGATCAAACAACCCGCAATCCAAACGAAGACCGTGGCTTCTCCATGCCGCCACTTTTTTCGGACGATTGCCAGTCCGCTCACCCCTTTCGCGCAGGTCCGCGCGAATCGCGCGAACCGCGCAAGCCGAGCGGATGCCACTCACGGATAGTTCCCTTTTTTGCCCGCCGCGCGTGAGAACGCTTCCGGCGGCGCCAAGCCCAAAACCTCGCATCTATGATTGAACGCAAATACTTTGGCAAACTCCGGGAAGGCGCCGAGCCGCCGAATCTTATCGAAATCCAGCTCGATTCTTACCTGGAGTTCCTCCAGCAGGACGTTTCGCCCGCCAAGCGCAAGGAGACCGGCCTCCAAGCGGTCTTCAGGGAAGTGTTTCCGATCGAGAGCTACGACGAGAAAGTCATGCTCGACTTTGCCAGTTATGAAATTGGCGAGCCAAAACTGAGCATCCGCGAGGCCATGCGCGAAGGCCAGACCTTCAGCGCGCCGCTGCACGTGACCTTTCTTCTCAAGGAAGAGAAGGGCGTGAAAGAAGAGAAAGTGTACATGGGCGAAATCCCGCTCATGACCCCGCAGGGAACCTTCGTCATCAATGGCGCCGAGCGCGTGGTGGTCTCCCAGCTTCACCGTTCTCCTGGCATCTGCTTCGAATCCTCCCTCCATCTGAATGGCAAGGTGCTGTTCAGCTTCCGGATCATCCCGGATCGCGGTTCCTGGGTGGAAGTGCAGTTCGACACGAACGACCTCCTGTATGTCTATCTGGATCGGCGCAAACGCCGCCGGAAATTCCTCGCCACGACCTTCCTGCGCGCCCTCGGCTACGGCACGGACGAGGAGATCATCAAGCTTTTCTATACCATCGAGAATCTCAAGCTGAGCGAAAGCCTGGAGGAAGAGGAAATCGCCAGCAAAGTGCTCATCGCCGACGTGCGCGATGGCGAGATCACTGTGGCGCGCGCCTTTGAGCCGCTGACCAAGGCGACCATCCGCCAGATCATTTCGCTGGGCGTGAACTCGGTGCAGGTCGTCGATACCAAGCTGGACGACACCATTATCAAGGCCCTCAAGAAAGATCCCGCGCATGACGAAGAGGAAGCGTTGAAGGATATCTACCGCCGTTTGCGTCCTGGCGATCCGCCTACCGTTCCGAACGCGCGCGGCTTGCTCAAGCGCCTGTTCTTCGATCCGAAGAAATACGATCTCGGCCGCGTGGGCCGTTACAAGATCAACCAGAAGCTCGGCATCAATGTCTCGCTCGAAGAGCGCGTCATGACCAAGGAAGACTTCATCGCCGCGATGAAGTATCTCACCGGTCTCCGCCGTGGCGAAGGCACGCTGGACGACATCGATCACCTGGGTTCCCGCCGCGTCCGCACCGTGGGCGAGCTTCTCGCCAACCAATGCCGCGTGGGCCTCGCCCGCACGGAACGGCTGGTCAAGGAGCGCATGACTCTGTTCGACGTGAACATCGAAGGCATGACGCCGCAGAAGCTCATCAATCCGAAGGCGCTGAGCGCGGTCATCCGTGACTTCTTCGGCCGTTCGCAGCTCTCGCAGTTCATGGATCAGACCAACCCGCTCGCCGAGCTGACGCACAAGCGCCGTCTCTCGGCCCTTGGGCCAGGCGGTCTCTCCCGCGACCGCGCCGGCTTCGAGGTGCGCGACGTGCATCCTTCCCACTACGGTCGCATCTGCCCCATCGAGACGCCTGAAGGCCCGAACATCGGCCTGATTTCGTCGATGTCCACGTTCGCCAGGATCAACGATTTCGGCTTCATCGAGACGCCGTATCGCAAGGTCGTGGACGGCCGTGTCACCGAGCAGATCGATTTCCTGACCGGCGACCGCGAGGAGCAGTTCCTCGTGGCGCAGGCGAACTCGCCGTTTGACGCCAAGGGCAAATTCACCAACCCAAAAATCAGCGTTCGCTATCGCGGCGACTTCCTGGAAGTGGAACCCTCCAAGGTCCACTACATGGACGTTTCGCCGAAGCAGCTCGTCTCTGTGGCCGCAGGCCTGATCCCGTTCCTTGAGCACGATGACGCGAACCGCGCGCTCATGGGCTCGAACATGCAGCGCCAGGGTGTGCCGCTCCTTATCTCGGACTCGCCGCTCGTCGGCACCGGGATGGAAGGCAAAGTGGCGCGCGATTCGAAGGCGGTCATCGTCGCCGACGCGAACGGCAAGGTTGCCAGCGTCAGCGCCGACATGATCATCCTCACGAAGGACGGTCACATGCCCGAGGGCAAAAAGAAGCTCAAGCACGATCCCGAGGAAGGCATCTACATGTATGAGCTCCGCAAGTACATGCGCTCGAACGCCGGCACCTGTGTGAACCAGAAGCCCATCGTCAAGAAGGGCCAGACGGTGCATAAGGGCGACGTCATCGCCGACGGCCCGAACACCGAGCAGGGCGAACTCGCGCTTGGCCGGAACGTGCTGGTCGCGTTCATGCCTTGGAACGGCTATAACTTCGAGGACGCCATCACCATCTCCGAGAAGGTCGTCAAAGAGGACATCTATACCTCGATCCACATCGATGAATTCGAGATCGGCGCCCGCGACACCAAGCTGGGCCCCGAGGAAATCACGCGGGATATTCCGAACGTGTCCGAGGAAGCCCTGCGCAACCTCGGCCCGGACGGCGTTATCCGTGTCGGCGCCGAAGTCAAGCCCGGCGACATCCTTGTCGGCAAGATCACGCCGAAGTCCGAGACCGAACTCGCCCCTGAAGAGCGCCTCCTGCGCGCCATCTTCGGCGAGAAGGCCGCCGACGTGAAAGACACCTCGCTCACCGTGCCCTCCGGCACCTATGGCATCGTCATGGATGTCAAGGTGTCCAGCCGCAAGGAAGTCACTCGCGTGAAGCTCTCGCCCACCGAGAGCAAGCGCCAGGCGAAGGTCATCGAAGAGGATTACGCGAAGCGAAAGGACGAACTGCACGAGCAGCTCACCGAGGCGCTTTCCAACATCCTCCTCGGCGAAAAAATCCCGCTCGACGTGGTCAACGCCCAGACCGGCGAGATCATCATTCCCGCGAATCGCAAGATCACCAAGACCCTCCTGCGCAAGCTGGCCGGAGTCTATGATCACGTCGATATCGATCCCTCGCCGATCCGCAACAAGATCCGCGAAATCATCGGCCAGTTTGAGCACAAGTTTGCCGAGCTCGAGCTCGAGCACGAGCGCTCCATGGATAAAGTGGAGAGCGGCGATGACATCGATCCTGGCATCATCAAGCAGGTGAAGGTCTATATCGCCTCGAAGCGCAAGCTTTCGGTCGGCGACAAAATGGCGGGCCGCCACGGCAACAAGGGCGTCGTCGCCCGCATCGTGCCGGAAGAGGATATGCCGTATCTGGCGGACGGAACTCCGGTGGAGATTTGTCTGAACCCGCTGGGCGTGCCTTCGCGTATGAACGTCGGCCAGGTGCTCGAAACCCACCTCGGCGTGGCGGCTCGGGCGCTCGGCTTCAAGGTGGCCACCCCCGTCTTCGACGGCATCCATGAGTCCCAGATCTTTGATTATCTTCGCGAGGCGAAGAAGGTCGATGGCTACACGTGGATCGACGAAAACGGCAAGGCCACGGTCTATGACGGCCGCACCGGCGATGCTTTCGAGCAGCCGGTGGTCGTCGGTTACATCTACATGTTGAAGCTCGGCCACTTGGTCGCGGACAAGATCCACGCCCGCGCCGTGGGCCCGTACTCGCTCGTCACCCAGCAGCCGCTGGGAGGCAAGGCGCAATACGGCGGCCAGCGCTTCGGCGAAATGGAGGTGTGGGCTCTCGAAGCGTATGGGGCGGCCTATACGCTCCAGGAACTCCTCACCGTCAAATCGGACGACGTGCAGGGCCGCACGCGCATCTATGAGTCCATCGTCAAGGGCGATAACTCACTGGAAGCCGGCACGCCCGAGTCGTTCAACGTGCTTATCAAGGAAATGCAGTCTCTCGGTCTCGATGTGAAAGTCGGCGGCAAAGCGCCGTCCGCCGTCACTGCCGGGATTATCTAACCTTCCAACCCGCAGGCGAACCAATCAGTCAGTCAGCTTAATTTTAAATATGAGCGAACCTACCTTTCGTGAATTGATGGGGGAAGAGCGGAGCGTTGGCTTCGACCAGGTCGGCATTACTGTCGCCTCCTCCGAAAGCATCCGCAGTTGGAGCAATGGTGAAGTCAAGAATCCGGAAACGATCAACTACCGCACGTTCAAACCCGAGAAGGGCGGCCTCTTTTGCGAGCGCATCTTCGGTCCGACGCGTGACTGGGAATGCTCGTGCGGAAAATACAAGCGGATCAAGCACAAGGGCGTGATCTGCGACCGGTGCGGCGTCGAAGTGACGCTCGCCCGCGTGCGCCGCGAGCGCATGGGCCACATCGAACTGGCTGTGCCGGTCTCGCACATCTGGTTCTATAAGTGCATGCCTTCGCGCATCGGCCTGATGCTGGATATGAGCAGCCGCCATCTCGAGCGCGTGATCTATTACGAGGATTACCTCGTCATCGATCCCGGCCAGACGCCGCTGCAGAAGTGCCAGCTCCTTACCGAGATCGAGTACCGTGAGGCGCTCGAACAGTACGGCGAAACCTTCAACGCCGGAATGGGCGCCGAAGCGATCAAGGCCCTGCTGAGCACCGTGAGTCTCGCTGATCTTCAGAAAGAACTCGAAGAGTCGATGACGACCACGCGTTCCAAGCAGATTCGCAAGAAGCTGGCCAAGCGCCTGAAGCTCGTGCAGGGCTTCGCGACTTCGCACACGCGCCCCGAGTGGATGATCCTGGAGGTGCTCCCGGTCATTCCTCCCGATCTCCGTCCGCTGGTTCCGCTGGAAGGCGGCCGGTTCGCGACGAGCGATCTGAACGATCTCTATCGCCGCGTCATTAACCGGAACAACCGGTTGAAGAACCTGCTCCAGCTCAAGACGCCGGACGTCATCATCCGCAACGAAAAGCGCATGCTCCAGGAAGCTGTGGACGCGCTCTTCGACAATGGCCGTCATGGCCGCGCCGTCACTGGCGCCGGCAATCGTCCGCTGAAATCGCTCTCCGACATGCTCAAGGGCAAGGGCGGGCGTTTCCGTCAGAACCTGCTCGGCAAGCGCGTCGATTACTCGGGCCGTTCGGTCATTGTTATCGGACCGGAACTGAAGCTCCACCAGTGCGGTCTTCCCAAGAAGATGGCGCTCGTGTTGTTTGAGCCGTTCATCATCCGCCGCCTCAAGGAACTTGGCTATGTGCACACCGTGCGTTCCGCCAAGAAGATGATCGAGCGCCAGACGCCCGAAGTCTGGGACATCCTGGAAGAAGTGACGAAGGGCCACCCGGTGCTGCTCAACCGCGCGCCCACCCTTCACCGTCTGTCGATCCAGGCTTTCGAGCCGCAACTCATCGAAGGCGAGGCCATCCGCATTCACCCGCTCGTTTGCACCGCCTACAACGCGGACTTCGACGGCGATCAGATGGCCGTTCACGTTCCGCTTTCGGTCGAGGCCCAGATGGAATCGCGCATGCTCATGCTGGCGTCGAACAACATCTTCTCGCCTTCGAGCGGCAAGCCGATCACCACGCCTTCCCAGGACATCGTGCTGGGTTGCTACTATCTCAGCCAGAATCCGCGCAAGCTTCTGGGACAAAAAGATCCCGATCGCCTTCCGCTCTTTGCCGACGCCACCGAAGTCGAATTCGCCATGGCGGAGAACAAAGTGCGCGCGCACGATCGGATCCGTTATAAGAACCCTGACCTTGGCAAGAAGACCGTGTATGGCGATTCCGTCCTGCACGTCATCGAGACCACGGCCGGCCGCGTTATCTTCAATCAGATCTGGCCGGACGGCGTGGGCTTCTTCAACAAGGCCTGCGGCAAGAAGCAGATCTCGGACATCATTTTCCGCACCTACCAGGCTGCGGGCCACGCGGCCACGGTCGCCATGCTCGATCGCTTGAAGGAGATGGGATTCACCTGGGCGACCAAGGCCGGCATCTCGATCGGGATCACGGACATGATCATTCCCAAGGAAAAGAAGGTCGAACTCGAGAACGCTTACAAGCAGATCGCGATCGTCGATAAGCAGTACCGCTCGGGCATCATCACGGACGGCGAGCGCTACAACAAGATCATCGACGTCTGGACTCATGCGGGCGAAGAAATCTCGAACGTCATGTTCCGGACCCTCGAGCACAACGAAGGGCGCAAGGAGCTGAACCCCGTGTTCCTCATGGTCGATTCCGGCGCCCGCGGCAACCGCCAGCAGGTCAAGCAGCTCGCGGGTATGCGCGGTCTTATGGCGCGTCCCAGCGGCGAAATCATCGAGCAGCCTATTACGTCGAACTTCCGCGAGGGGCTCAACGTCATGGAGTACTTCATCTCCACGCACGGCGCCCGCAAGGGTCTCGCCGATACGGCGCTGAAGACCGCGGATTCGGGTTACCTGACCCGCAAGCTCGTGGACGCTTCGCAGGATGTCATCATCAACGAACCCGATTGCGGCACCGTCAACGGCATCGTCGTGAAGCCCATTTACGAAGGCGACGAAGAAGTCGTGGACTTGGCGACCCGCATTATTGGCCGCGTCAGTTGCGAAACGATCAAGGATCCGGTGAACGGCCACATCATGTTGAAGAAGAATCAACTGGTCGAGGAAGTCACCGCCCACGCGATCGAAAAGATCGGCGTCGAGCGCCTCAAGATCCGTTCGGTGCTGACGTGCGAATCCAAGCGCGGCGTCTGCGCCAAGTGCTACGGACGCAATCTGGCCACCGGCCAGATGGTGAAGCTCGGCGAGGCGGTCGGCATTATTGCCGCCCAATCCATCGGCGAACCCGGCACGCAGTTGACGATGCGCACGTTCCATCTTGGTGGCGCCGCTTCCAGCCTGTTCAAGCAGCCCGTGGTGAAAGCCAAGTCGGACGGCGAAGTGCGTTTCAACGACCTCCGCGTCGTGCAGAACCTTGAAGGCCATTGGATCGTTCTGAACAAGAACGGCTCGGTGACCATCCACGCCAAGGATGGACGCGAAGTCGAACGCTACCAGATCGTCGTCGGCGCCACGATTTCCGTCTCCGAAGGCGCGCACGTCAAGAAGGGCGAAGAGTTCGCCATGTGGGATCCGCACAATGTCCCGATTCTCACCGAGAAGAGCGGCAAGGTGGAGTTCCGCGACATGATCGCCGGCGTCACCATCAAGAAGGAAGTCGATGAAACCACGGGCGTCATGGGCACGGTCGTCATCGAGCACAAGGAGGATTTGCATCCGCAGATCGTCATTGTGGAAGACAAGACCAAGGAGATCGTCGCCAGTTACTCGATTCCCGCCGGCGCCCACGTGGCGGTCCAGGAGGGCAAGAAAGTGCAGGCCGGCCAGCTCCTCGCCAAGACGCCGCGGAAAGTCGCGAAGACCAAGGACATCACCGGCGGTCTGCCGCGTGTGGCCGAGCTCTTCGAGGCGCGCCGTCCGAAAGACGCCGCCGAAATCGCGAAGATCGACGGCATCGTCGAGATCGGTGGCGCGGTTCGCGCCAAGCGCAAGATTATCGTCCGCGACGCCGAATCCGGCGCCGAGGAAGAGCATCTCGTGCCGCTGAACAAGCACATCATCGTCTTCAAGGGCGACTTCGTGAAGAAGGGCCAGCAGCTCACCGAAGGGCCTGTGCCTCCGCACGACATTCTCGATGTCTGCGGCCCGCAGGAACTCCAGGAGCACATGGTCAACGAAGTGCAGGAAGTCTATCGCCTCCAGGGCGTGGAAATCTCCGACAAGCACATCGAGATCATTGTCCGCCAGATGCTGCGCAAGGTGAAGATCACCGAGCCCGGCGATACCTCGCTCCTCTGGGGCGACCAGGTGGACCGCATGGCCTTCGAAGAAGAGAATCGCCTCGTGGAAGAAAAGGGCGGCAAACCCGCGGAAGCGGTGCCCGTGCTGCTCGGCATCACCAAGGCCTCCCTCGAGACGGATTCGTTCATCTCGGCGGCGTCCTTCCAGGACACCACCCGGGTGCTCACCGAAGCCGCCACCCTGGGCCGCATCGATCACCTCCGCGGCTTCAAGGAAAACGTCATCATGGGTCATCTGATCCCCGCGGGCACCGGCTTCCCAGCCCACCGCGACATCAGGATCCTCAACATCGGCGAACATCTCGGCGACGAAGCCGGGGTCGATCCCGAGCCCGCTCCAGCCGTCGGCTAAGACCTGCCAGGAGCCAGACCTCAAATCAAGATTGAAGGGCTGAGTGTATATGCGACGAAAGTCCAGACACTCAGCCCTTCGTCATTTTTGGCGGCGCCCGCAATCCGCCGAGCCTAAGTCATTCCGTCCCGTCATCCATTCCGCATTCCCATGAGCATCGCCACCAAGACAGGAGACGACGGTTCCACGGCGCTCATGTACGGCCGGCGGCTTTCCAAGAACGATCCTCGTGTTTGGGCCTGTGGAACGGTGGATGAACTCAACACCGCGCTCGGTTGGGTGCGTGCCACCGTCGCGTTCCCGTTCGTCACCGAGCCTGTGCTCGCGATTCAAAAAGAATTGGTGGCGCTGATGGGCGAACTGGCCCTGCAACCCGACGATCGGGAGCGTTACGCAAAAGGAGGCTATCCCTTGATCGAGACCGCGATGGTCGATCGGCTCACCGCGATCGTCGATGACCTGGAAAAAAATCACGAGATTCGCTATCACGGCTGGGCCACCCCCGGCGCCACCGCCGGCTCCGCCGCCTTGGACCTCGCCCGGACGACCTGCCGCCGCGCCGAGCGTTACGTAGTGGGCCTGTCAGACTCGGGCCAGCCGATAAATCCCGCCATCCTCGCCTACCTGAACCGCCTCTCCGACCTCTGCTGGCTATGGGCCCGCTGGGTCGAGACCAAAGCGCTGCCCCCCGAGCCACAGGCGTGAGCCGCAGGCTGCCCGGAGCACCGTAGCCAGCCTCTTCGAGACCGGTGCTGGAGTTTGGCCAACCTCTTCGAAGGCTCTTCCGGCCGAAAACTGTGGAAGGTTTTTCCAGCACGAAACTTTGGAAGGTTCTTCCGGCAGGAAGCATTGGAAGGTTCTTCCAGTACGAAGCTTTGGAGGGTTCTTCCGATCGGAGATTTTGGAAGGTTCTTCCGGTCGGAAACGCCAACGGCGTTTTGGCCACATAGCCCAAGGTTGGCCGCCCCGGCCTACCTTGGGAATACGCCCCGCGCAGGATCAACTCCAACGGAGTTGTGGCCAGCACCTGCCCAGCCCCGCAATTCAGAGCGCAACACGTTCGTGGAACTCATGCCCGTGAAAGCTTTGGAAGGTTCTTCCGGTCGGAAACGCCAACGGCGTTTTGGCCACATAGCCCAAGGTCGGCCGCCCCGGCCTACCTTGGGAACACGCCCCGCGCAGGATCAACTCCAACGGAGTTGTGGCCAGCACCTGCCCAGTCACGCAAACCAGCGGGCGAGGCGTCCGTGGAATTCGTACTCCTGAAAGCCGAGCGCGAGCAGACATTGACATCGAGCAAATGCCGCATTCCATCGGCGGCCCCGCCGCCGAGATGCCGAAGGCATCCCAGCGTGTAGCCGGTGGTCGAGCGAGGCACGAGCGAACACCACCGGTCACCGCACACAAACGCCTCACCCCGGAGGGCGTGGCAGCCATTCGGTAATATCCATTCAAGCGCATGCCACCTTCGCAACTCCCGTCCGCGAGCAACTCCCGTCCGCGATTGACTCTCCGCGAAGCGCCCTTCAACCTTCCGCCATGACGTATCGCTCATCTCTTTACGCCGTCATGTTCTCCCTCGTGGCATTTGTCTTTCTCCCTTTGCCGCGACTTCATGCCGATCTGACTCGCGACCAGTTGTCGTCCGCAAAGTCTGCCACCGCATTACTGGTTACTTCCGAAGGTTCAGGCACCGCGTTCTGCATTTCCGATTCGGGCATTTTCGTCACCTGCGACCACGTCATCGATACGGCGAAGGCCGACTCCATCGCCGTCGTGATCACTCCCACAGGCAAGGAGGAAAAGCGCTATCCGGCAAAGATCGTCAGAAGATTGAAAGACGCCGACCTCGCTGTTCTAAAAGTCGCCCTGGACAGAAAAGTGCCCACGCTGAAGCTGGGAGAGGTTTCCGAACTTTTCGAGACCGAACAGTTATACGCCTTTGGTTATCCATTTGGAAAAGCCCTCGCGACGGATGCGAAGTCCTATCCCGCCATCAGCGTCAATGTAGGACGAATCACGGCGCTGCGCCAAAAAAGCGGCATCCTCGATGCTATCCAACTCGATGCCCAAGTAAATCCCGGTAATTCCGGAGGCCCGGTTTTGGATCCGGATGGAAAAGTCGTGGGCATCATTGCCGCAGGCGTTCCCGGGAGCGGCATTAACTTCGCCATCCCCGTCTCGCTCCTCACCAAGGAAATCACCACTCCCATCATCGCAGTCGCCGTTCCCAAGGTGGACGCCCGGCGCCAATCCGAACCCGTGGAGTTCACCGTCTCCGTGGATTGGCTGCTTCCCACCAAGGAGGAGCCAAAAGTCTCGATCGAAATCCACGCCGATGGGCAGCCGCGGAGAGTCGATGCCGAGAAGGGCAAGGATGGTAAATATCGGGCGCGGATCGCTCCCGCTCCGCAAAAAGAAAATACCGAAAAAGCCAAATTGCAGGTGTCGCTGAATTTTGAAAACGGAAAGATCACCGGCACAGTCGCCGATTGCGATATTTCCATCGGGGGCAAGGCCAGGGCGCTCCGTGAGATTGGCGCGCTTCGGCGCGCTCCGGACGGCAAAAACTTCCTCGCGGATGGAAAGCCGGTTGGGCCCTTGCCTGAACTGGCCGCGCTGGCGATCGACGTCGGCGGAGCGGTTCTCACCGTGGACGCTCGAAAGGCGAACGGGATTGAAATCCAGAAGCCTCCCACGGATACCCCTTCGATTTATTACAAGGCCATCGTGACTCTCGCCGACGGCACGGCGCTTTCGTCCGACGAAAAAACGCTCGTCATGGGTTCGGCCTCGGCGCCGGTGCCGCAGGCGACGATTCTCACGGGAAAAGTGGACCTGGCCGGCGTTCGTGAAATCGGTCTGCCCGCCCCGATCAGTGATGTCGTCGCGGCCCAGGACGGGCGCGCGCTGTTGCTGCAGATGAAGGAATCCAAAAAGCTGGCCGTCTTTGACATTCTCGACCTGAAGATCCGCGGCTACATCAATCTGGATGAGGATGACGCATTGGTTGCGGCGGGCTCCCGATACATTCTCGTCGTCTGCCCGAAACAGAGCCTCATTGAGCGCTACTCGGTGGAAACGCTTCAGAAGGAGAAGACCGTCAGTAACACCTTTGGCGACATCACGAGCCTCACGATGGGGAGATCGTCTCCCAGCATTGCGATGATCGTCTCCGCCGGCGCGTCCACGTTCAATTCTTCAGTTATGGCCTTCGACGCCGAAAGAATGACGGTCGTTTCCACAGCCGATGCCCATATCGCCGTGAACATGAATACCCCGAATTCCATCGTTCGGGCCAGCGCGGATGGGCGAACCTATGGGCTATGCCGACGGGGCATTTCCCCGACCGGATTTACTGTTTTGGCGTTTCGAGACAACGAGTTCAGCGAGTTTTACGAGCACGTGTCGGTCGGACTGCTGGTTCCCAACGCCGACGGAATGCTGATGTTCACGTCGCAAGGCGGCTTGTTCACGAATAAGTTTGTCCCGGTCATCAAGAGCCAGGGCAACTGGGCTGAGGGAGTCACTTATCTGCCCTCCTATCATCCCATGTATTTTCTCAGCGTGCCCTACGACATGATTCATGCTGGCCGGGAAAAGAAGACGGGCAAGACGATTGGGATTTATCTCTCCGGCACGAATCAGGCGCTGCTTCAAATCCCGGAACAGTTCAAGGAAATGCAGACCGGGTCGCAGGAAATCGGGAGAATGAACCAGGACCCCATCACCCTGGACAAACGGTATCACTTTTTCCCGCAGTTGAACGTCCTGCTCACCATCCCTCCCACGAACGATAAGATCGTCGCGCATCCGCTGAATATCCGTCAAATCATGGATGAAAAGGGCATCGACTACCTTTACGTGACGTCCATCGCGCCCCTGGGAAAAGTATCCCATCCCTACCGCTTCAAGCTCGAAGCCGCTTCCAAAGCCGGCGGAGTAAAGTTCGCCCTCCAATCCGGCCCCTCAGGCCTGACAATCAGCACCGACGGAACCGTATCCTGGAACGCGCCCCCCAAACCGGCCGAGGAAACCGTGATCGTCTCACTGAAAGACGCCTCCGGCCAGGAATCCCTCCACACCTTCCGCATTGTGGTGACCGAGTGATATTTCAAGACGTCTACAGATTTCGATTCGCGCCATTGAAGATGCGACCATGGCGACTTGGGCTGAAAGCCCTTTCGCGCAAAGCACAGGGCTTCAGCCCTGTGGCTTGTCAAAAGACCAGCGGCCTGAAGGGCCGCTAGCGATCACTGAGTAATCAATATTTACCACATAGGAGGCAAGCGTCGTTCATTGGAAAAGCTCTCCGAAGCGATTCGCGCCAAGAACGCAAGGCGCGCCAAGATCAGACGGGACGATCCTACCGATTGCCTATCCCTCTTGGCGTCCTTGGCGACCCTGGCGCGAACCCTTTGATCTCGACGATTCCCTCCCTCTGCGCTAATGTCCTTCCCATGACCGCCATTCTCGACCTGCCCGAACTGCGCCGGCGTGTCTCCCGTCTGTCCGTCGAAGAATACCACCGGCTCGACGAATTCAACGAAAATGGAAAACGCACCGAGTTCATCCGCGGCATCGTCTTCGAGAAAATGAGCAAATCCCCGCTCCATGCCACCATCGCCACCCGCCTGTTCAAACTCGTCCTACGCGCGCTGCCGGCGGGTTTTGCCGCCCGGTTGGAACAGCCCTTGACCCTCGCCGATTCCGAACCGGAACCGGACATCTCCGTGGCGCGCGGACAGGACTCCGATTTCAAACACGCCCATCCGGCCACTGCGGCGCTCGTCGTAGAAATTGCCGTCAGCAGTGCCGACCTCGACCGGGAACTCGCCTCTCTCTACGCCGAGGCTGGTGTGGAGGAATACTGGATCGTCCTCGGCCAGGAGCACGCGGTGGAAGTATATCGCCTCCCGGTCGATGGCGCGTATCAGGAGAAAACGACGGTCACCGCCGATGCCACTCTCACCTGCGCCAGCGTGCCGGGCGTCGCGGTCTCACTCGACGAACTTTTCGCCTGAAACGCCACGAAAGAGGCAAGCCTCGCTCATTGGAAAAGCCCTCCGGAGCGGTTCGTGCCAGGAACGCCAGGCACGCAAAGGTCAGACCGGATGTTCCGCCGATTGCCTTTCCCCCTTGGCGTCCTTGGCGATCCTGGCGCGAACCATTCTTCTTCCGCCCAGCGAGCATAGCTATTTGGGCTGAAAGCCCTATCGCACAGAGCGCAGGGCTTCAGCCCTGCGTTCCGGTGAAATTTCCCCGCGGCCTGAAGGGCCGCTAGTGATCGCCAAACATCGCCGACTTTCCACAAGACGCCGCCCCAAATCTTCAGATGAAAAATGCTTGGACATATCCACTTGCGCGTCGTTCCATGATTGACGGCATCATGGTGATATTCGTATTGAGTGCAGCGGCGGTCGTTTGGCCAGTATGGATGATCATAAAGCCCACTTATTTCTTGGTGCTTTTCGCGCTTCCCCTTCTAATATATATGGTGGTGGGGGGCTGGGCAGCTATTGCGAATGTTATTCGCCTTTATATGTCCGACGTTGAACACGCCATCGAGAGCCGCTTAAAGGTTGAAAAAGGCCATGCCCGCGAAACCGTTCCTTTTCCGCCGACAAAGGATAAGAAAATGCGCTTGCTGTTCTTTTTTGAGAGCGGTTGTGACTGGATTGAAGGAACCATTACGATACGGTGTTCCATGCCTCCATTGATCCGCGAGTTCGTGATCCAGTTGCGCCCTAAATGGAGGAGGTTCTTCCGGAAGAGATTCAATAAGGAGCCAATTGAGTTTTTAGTCGACGATTTGGATGGCGAAGTATGCTCGATTATTTTCGATGTTGAGATTGGTAACCG
>Ga0206813_1084_pt1 | contig 23087 bp, 17 predicted proteins | sample Alteio_BWOrgCont_92_FD_152856 | JGI IMG/M metagenome (GOLD analysis project Ga0206813, IMG submission 152856) | Enriched cells from forest soil in Barre Woods Harvard Forest LTER site, Petersham, Massachusetts, United States -... | ecosystem: Environmental > Terrestrial > Soil > Temperate forest >...
CGAGGTGGAGCAAAAATCGGCGCGGGAATATCTCGGCATCGCGCGACTCGTCTATTTCTCGAATGGCGATATCGAGATCGTCCGGGGCGGGACGGAAGCGCGCCGCCGTTTTCTGGATTTCGTGGCGGCGCAGCAGGAAGGCGGATATCGCCAGACACTCAGAGATTACGACCGGGCTCTGCGTTCGCGAAATCTCTTGCTGAAGGCGTCGTCGCCGAACTGGAGGGAGATTGCGGCCTTCGACGAGCCGCTGCTCGCGGCGGGGAACCGCGTCGCGGAAGCGCGGGCGCGGTTGGTGGCGGACCTGCAGCCGGATGCAAACGCGAAGCATGGGGCCATCAGCGGGGCCCGAGAGGAATTGCGGATCGAGTATCTGCCGGGTGGCGGCGCGGATTTCGCGGCCGCGCTCGCGGCGGCGCGGAATGAGGATGCGCGGCTGCGACAGACGAGCGTGGGACCGCACCGCGACGACATCGCTTTTTTTCTGAACGAGCACGCATCCGCATTTGCCAGCGAGGGGCAGCAGCGGACGCTGGTGCTTTCTCTCAAGCTGGGCGCGGCCCAACTCCTCGAGCGGCATTTCAACGCGCCGCCGGTGCTGCTGCTCGACGATGTCTTCGGAGAACTGGACATGGCGCGCCGCGCTGCTCTGCTGGCGGCTCTGCCGCCCGGTTCGCAAAAGCTCATCACCACGACGCACCTGGGGTGGATGCCTCCGGAAATGAAAGCGCGCCGATTGGACCTGGAATAGGGAACGCCAGCTTCTTACGGCTTGGCCGGTTCGAAGACGGGGCTTCCGAGGTAGTAGGGATTTGCGATGCCTTCGCGGTACGCGGCAAGGGATTCCGGGGTGGAATTGACGCGAAGATTGCTGTAGCGGCCATCGTCGTTTTGCCAGCGTTCGTGCCAGTACACGCATGCCTTCAAGTTGGAAAAGCGCGGATCTCTCATCCAGCGGAGACCGTCGCGGATAAAGTCCGCCTTGCTGCCCTTGCCGGGGAATTCGCCGACGCCCCATTCGCAGACCATCACGGGTTTGGTGGGATCGATGCGTTGCAACTCGGTGTAGGGCCAATCAAACAGAGGGAAGAATGGCGCCCACTTGTCGTCGGCGAATTGCGCGCCGTAGAGGCTGAAACCGAGCCAGTCGCAATATTCCGGCCCCGGATAATATTGAGCCGACATGTTCCACTCATCCTGGGGCAGGGAGTAGTTCATCAAGTGCAGCACCCATTGGATATTCGTGGCGCCTTTGGCGCGCACGCGGTCCACGACGTGGCGGTAGGCTTGCTTGAAGGTTTCCGGGCCGGCGTAGCGCCTGAATTTCGGGCTGGCCGCCGGGAGCATCCGGCTGCCGCCATAGTGCAGCCCGCTCCACGGAAACCAGGAGCCGTTCATCTCATTGGCAAAAGATACGATGATCGGCCCTCCGTAGGCGCGGGCTTTCTCGGCCCACATGTCGATGTAGGCGTCGTGCGCGCCATTGAGGATGGTCATGATGGAATACTTGTCGGGGCCGCGGCCTTCCGCGTAAGGCTTGTCCCACGGCGACCAGAAGATGAGCGGCACGGAACCGTGGTTGGCAATGAGGCGGACATTCTCCTCGGGAAAAGTCCCTTCGCCCCAATAGCTCGAACTGGCGATGATCGCCTGCCGTTTGCCGACGGTCTGTTCGAAGGAATCGATGGCTTCAAGAGTGACGGAATCTTCTTTCTCGCCCCAGTCGATATAGGCGCCCAGGTAGGCGCCATGCTTTGGGATCGCTAACTTCTGATTTCTGATTTCCGGTGGGTGCGATTGCGGCGGGCGGGAGTCGCACGCGGCCAGGGTGCATGCGAAGACGAGCGCCAGTGGAAACCGGAGAGGGGAAACCGGGGATCGGAAAGAGAAGAACGGCTGCATCATGCCCGGCTCGGCACGCTGGCCGTGCGCTCGATTTTTCCCCAGGTGACGAAGGCGCCCTTGAGCGCGTGGAAGATGGACTTCCAAATCACCCCGGCGAGCAGGGGTCGATACAGAAAACGCATGGGCAGGATCAGGAAGGCGCGGCGAAGCGGCTCGCCTTCCAACCAACAGGCCAGGCCAGCCAGGAAAAGATCCATGCCGAGCACGGCCACAAACCAATACCAGATGCCCGCGGCGGTGCCTAGAAAGAGCGAGTAGAGCAGGATGACATCGACAACGGGTGTGATGGCCACGAGACCGATTTGCATGAACCAGACGTTGGGAAGGCTGAACCAGCCCAGCGCCCCGAATCGCGGATTGAAGACCAGGTCGCGATGTTTCCAGAGGCATTGCATGGTGCCGAATGCCCAGCGGAAACGCTGCTTTCCAAGCGTGGTAAATGTCTCCGGCGCTTCGGTGTGCGCGACGGCATCCGGCGCATAGGTGATCCGATAGCCGAGCCGGTGGAGCGTGAGCGTGAGATCCGTATCCTCCGCCAGCGTGTCTTGTGAGAATCCTCCCGCCGCGATGATCGCGCTTCGCCGGAAGGCGCTGATGGCCCCGGGCACGACGGTGATGCAATTCCACTCGGTGTAAGCGCGCCGGTCCAGGTTGAAGCCGCAGATATACTCGAGGCTTTGAAAGCGCGCGACGAGCTTCCGCAGATTGCCCACGCGCGCATTCCCGCTGACCGCGCCCACCAGCGGATCGGCGAACGGCCGTACAATGGCGCGGAGCGTCGTGCGCTCGAACAGGGTGTCGGCATCCAGGAAAACCACGGCGCAATGCCGGGCTTCCTCCATCGCGTTGCGCAGGGCCGCCGCCTTGCCTCGATTTGGCTGGCGAATGAGCCGAATCCGCGGATCGGCGGAGGCAAGGCGCGCGACTTCTCCGGCGGTCCCGTCCTTCGATCCGTCATCCACCACGATCACTTCGAATTCCCCCTGGTAGTCGGTTTCCACGACGGAGCGCAGGGTCTTGGCGATGACCTTCTCTTCGTTATACGCCGCGATGATTACGGAGAGCGGCGGCGCTTCGCTTGATTCTTCCGACGTTTGCACGAGGCGCGATTCATGGGCCTTGCGATGATGACGCCGCGCGAGCCATGCCACAAGCAGCGTCCGCAGGAAAATGAGCGCCGTGGCGAATATCATGAACGCCCAGAAAAACTCGACCACGACATGCCACACGCGGAAACCCGCGCCCGAGACAATGCGCTCGAGCGGCTGCCTGCTGGAATCCACCGGCGGCATCAGGTCGTCGCGCGGAATGCCGAGGAGTTCGCCGAGGGACACGATGTGGTCGCCTCTCGACTGTAGGTAGTCGATGATTTTTGGGAGCGCTTCCACCGTTTGCGAGCGGTCGCCGCCGGCGTCGTGAAGCAGGATGAGATTGCCGTCGCCGCGCTGGTCCTTCACACGCTGGAGGATTTGCGCGGCGCCGGGGCGGGCCCAATCCTGGGGATCGATTTTTTCAAGGACGATGGTGTAGCCCAGCTTTTCCTGGGCGACCTTGAGCGGCGCCAGTTCGGCGTAGTCCGTCGGGGTCGAGTCCGCATTGTAGGGCGGGCGAAAGAGCGTGGTGGAGCGTCCGGTGATGCTTTCGATGAGCCGTTGCGTGGCGGTCAGTTCGAGTTCCATCTGCCATTCGGACATGATTGCGAGATTCCGGTGGGAGTAGGTGTGATTCCCGATTTCGTGTCCTTCCCTGAGCAGCCGCTGCACGAGTTCGGGATGATCCTCGCAGTTTTTCCCAATGAGGAAGAACGCCGCTTTGACGCCGCGCTTGCGCAGGATATCGAGAATCATCGGCGTCCATTTTGGATCGGGGCCGTCGTCAAAAGTGAGCGCCACCTGATGCTCGTTCATCGCGCCCTGGTGATAGAGGGTCGGATAGGTCGGGAAATCGAAATAGGTGGCGCTCAAAAGGCCGTTGGATTCCAGCGTGACCGCGCGCCTGCCGTCCTGCAGCGCCGTATCCACACTGACGATATCCCCGCGGCCCACGTTGGTGATGGTAAAGGTGGCTTTCAGTTCGCCCAATGTGCGGAGGACGGTGTTTCCCGGCGGTTCGCGAAGCTCCAGGACATTCCAGATATAGGGGTCCTCCGCTCCGAGACGGCCCACGCCCACGCCGCCCAGTCCCGATTCGCGCACGGAGCGGAGGTCATTGTAAAAGGAGATCGCGTCGAGGAAGGTGACGCTGTGTTCTCCGTTGGGCTCGGAGTATTGGTAAGTCCCGTTGTAGCTGGGCGCCATCACGCGCACCGCGTTGTCCACGCGATCCAACCCGGCGTCTCTCGCCCGGCTCATCGCATCCTTGAAGCTAATGGTTTCGGTCTTGTTCGTCGTGGTGTTCCAGTCGTACGCATAAGCGCCGATCAGGCCGATCCATTGCGCCGGCTCGCCATAGAGCCAGCCGCCCCGCGGATCGCGCTCCGTAATGACCTGGAGCCAGCCGTCCAGCCATGCTTGTGAAGCGATCGGGCCCGGCGCGTCGCTATCGGAGTTCTCGTCATGCAGCACCGCCACGAAGCGGTCCACCGTGAGCTGGAGCGCTTCGATATCGAAAGTCTGGAAATCCTCGTCGAGCGAAACCATGAACCACAGCTCCATGCCGTTGGTTTGCAGGGCGTCGCTGATTTGGGCGATGAGGTCGGTGTAGTTTTGCTGAAACGCAGGGTCGAGTTGCTCCCAGTCGAGGATCAAGCCGCCCGCCTTCGCTTTCTGAAGGTTGGTCACCAGGTCATTGATGAAGCGGGAGCGCTTGTCGGCGGACCCATTCGCGATATTTTCCACCGCTTCCGGCTGCCACGTATCACCCGAGAGATTCCTCAAGACGGGCATGAGGGTGAGGCCGTGCGCGCCGGCGAAGTTCACCAGCCGTTGTTCGATGTTCACGAAGAGCCGGCTGTCCGTGCCTTGGACGGAAAACCACTCGGGCGCCACGTGCGTCAGCGCGGCGGCATGGCGTTCCAGGGAGGAAAAGGAGTTCGGATCCCAGTCCACATACAGCCCGAGGCGAATTTCACCTCTGGCCTTTGTAGTTTGGATCTGGGCTCGGATCTTTGCCATGCGCTCCTGGGCCGCTTTTGATTGATTGTAGTATTTCCCGAGGGTCGCGGCGTCCGGATTGTCGGAGAGTTGCGCTTTCTCGCGGGTGACACGGTTCGCCGCGCGCATCAGTTCATACTGCTTCTGCCAACTGAGCGCGTTGGGGTCGTTCTGCTCGGTATGCCGGATCGCCGCTCGGATCTGCCCTTTCAGGGAGCGAACGGACGCGGGCAGGCGCAATTCCGGATGGATAAAGAGCGTCTGGAAGAACCAGATAACGCCGAGCGCCATGATCAACCCCCACAGCACCAGCATTCCACGCAGCCGAGGCCAGCGTTTTCCATGGGGATCCTGGAAAATGAAGCTTTTCTTCCCGGAAATGGGGGCGGGCTCGGTCATTCGGCTCTCTTACAGGCGGGCATCGGAAAGGCTCAGGGAGGATTTGTTCAAACTATCGCGATAGGCGGAAAAACGCTTCCGCATTGGCCGTGGCGCTGGCGGCCACGGATTCGAGAGGTTCGCTTCGGAGCAGCGCGATGCGCTCGGCAACCTGCCGCGTATGCGCGGGTTCGCATCGCTTTCCCCGAAAGGGGACTGGCGCCAGGAATGGGCAGTCCGTCTCAACCATGTAAGAATCGCCCGGAATTTGAGCGGCGGCGGCATGGGCGTCGCGCGCATTCTTGAAGGTGACGAGTCCAGTGAATGAAACGAGATGCCTGTCATCGAGGAGTTGGCGCGCATGTTCGGGAGATTTTCCGAAGCAGTGAAAGACCGCGCGGAGCCGGCTGGCGTATGGCTTCAAAAGCGCGAGCGTATCATCCCACGCGTCGCGCTCGTGGACCACCACGTTTAGGCCGAGTTCCACCGCGAGATCGAGCTGTTGCAGGCATACGGAGGCCTGGCGCGCCTTTTCGGCGGCATCCTCGCGCGCAGCCTGCGCGTCTGCCGCAGTGATCGCGCGATCGAGCCGCGTGCTGGGGAGCCGGTGGTAATCGAGCCCCGTCTCGCCAATCGCGGCCACCTTGGGATGCCGCGCCAGCTCGCGGAGCGGCGTAATGAAATCTTCCGGGGCCTCGGACGCCGAGTTGGGATGCACACCCACGACGGCGAATACTTGCGGATGCTTTTCCGCGATCCTGATCGCTCGCCGGCTGCCCTCCAGCGACGTGCCGATGGTGATGATTCGTGTGACCCCCGCATTTTCCGCGCGCGACAGCACGGCGTCCAGGTCGCTGGCGAAGTCGGGAAAATCAAGGTGGGAGTGCGTGTCGATCAACATGCTGGCAGGCGCCCGTCATCATTGTGGCGCGGATTTTTCAACGTGAACTTACTCCATTGCTCCGCTTCTTCCGGCGCGATTGTGGGGATTTCGCCCGAAAAGGCCGGTTCATTCAGGGCGTTTCACCACTGAATGACGGAACTCGCCCAGGTCAGTCCGCCGCCGAACACCACGAGCAGCACGTAATCGCCCACCTTCATCCGCCCGGTGCGATTTGCTTCATCCAGGGCGATGGCCACCGCCGCCGCGCTCGTATTTCCGTAGCGGTCCAGATTCACCATGAAACGCTCCATCGGGAGATTGAGCCGGTGGGCGATGGCCTCGATGATCCGCAGATTGGCCTGGTGCGGAATGATGCACGCGAGGTCGTCCGAATGGAGGTTGGCGTCGGCGAGCGCCTTTTGGGCGGCATCGAGCATGGAGATCACTGCGTGCTTGTAAGTCTCTTTGCCATTCATCCGGATGCTGTTCAGCCGCTGATCCGCGTTTTCCTTCGAAATGGGATAGCGAGAGCCGCCTCCGGGAATATAGAGGATGTCGGAAAGGCCGCCGTCGCTCGCCATGAATGTGCTGATGATGCCGTGGCCGCCGCCGCGATGCCGGAGCACTGCCGCGCCGGCGCCGTCGCCGAAGAGCACGCAGGTATTGCGATCGGTCCAGTCCACGATGCTGGAAAGCTTTTCCGCTCCGATGACGAGGATCGTATCGTAGGTGTGCGAAGTAATGAATTGCTGGGCGATTTCCAGAGCGTAAAGGAAACCGGAGCACGCCGCGCTGACATCGAAGCACGCGGCGTTCTTCGCGCCGATCTTCGTTTGCACGAAACAGGCGGTGCTCGGGAAAAACATGTCGGGAGTGACGGTGGCGACGATGATCAGATCGATCTGGTCCGCGGAGATGCCGGCGTTCTCCATCGCGGCGCGGGCCGCTCCGGCGGCCATGTCGCTCGTGCTTTCATTCTCGGCGGCGATGTGGCGCTCCTTGATGCCGGTGCGGGTGGTGATCCAGTCGTCGCTGGTTTCGACGAGCTTCTCGATCTCCTGGTTCGTCATCACGCGTTCCGGAAGATAGCTTCCGGTGCCGATGATGGAGACGGTGCGTTTAGGCTGTTGGCTGCGCGTGCGCGGAACGGGTTGACTCATGGTGGCGCTGCACTTCTTCGACAATGCGAGGGTTAAGTTGGTGGCCTACGGTCGAGCAGGCGTTGCGCAGGGCGTTTTTGATCGCCACTGGGGAGGCGCTTCCATGCGCGATGATCGTGACGCCGTTGACTCCGAGAAGCGGCATGCCTCCGTATTCGTCGGCATTGGTGAGATTTTTGACCGCGCGGAAGGCCGGTTTGCAGAGCAGCGCGCCGACTTGGCGCAAACGTGTGGCCATCAACTGGGCCTTGAGCAGGCCGAAAATGCTTTTGGCCAGAGCTTCGCTCGTTTTCAGGATGACGTTGCCCGTGAAGCCGTCCGTCACCACCACATCCACCGTGCCTTCGAAAAGATCGTGGCCTTCCACGTTGCCGTGAAAATTGAGGCCGCTCGCCTTGAGGAGCGCATGGGACGCGAGCGCTAATTCATTGCCTTTAAACTCCTCCGTGCCGTTCGACATCAGACCCGCGCACGGTTTCGCCTTTCCGAGCACGTGCTCGCAGTAGGCGAGCGCCATGATCGCGTTGTCCTCGATCTGCTCGGGCGTCGGATCCGGATTCGCGCCTGCGTCGCAGAGCACGATATAGCCGCCGCTTTCCGTGGGCATGAGCGCGGCGATTGCCGGGCGTTCAATGCCGGGCAGCATCCGCAGTTTGATGGTGGCTGCCGTGACCGCCGCGCCGGTATTCCCGGCGCTGACCACCGCATCGGCCGCCCCGTCTTTGATGAGATCCACGGCCTTGCTGACGGACGAATCCTTTTTCTTCCGCACCGCGTCGATGCCGCTGTCGTGCATTTCCACGACCTGCGTGGTATGGACGATTTCGATGCGGCCATCGTTGCAGCCATGGCGGCGCAGCTCCTCCTCGAGCCGGGGGGTGTCGCCGGTCAGATACAGCTTTGTGATCTGCTCATACTCGCGCAAGGCCAGCACGGCGCCCTCGATCAGCTTTCCCGGGCCGTCGTCGTGGCCCATCGCGTCGAGTGCAATTCGCATATCAAGAATTCAATATGATCAACGGGATGAAATCCCGGATGTTCCCGCCAAAGCGTTGCGGATATCGCGTTACAGCGCTTCGATCGTTAGGACCTGGCGGCCATTGTAGTAGCCGCAGGAAGGGCAGGCGCGATGAGCCACCGTGGCGCTGCCGCATTGTCCGCATTTATTCAGAGATGCTGCGTGCCAGCGGTTGGCGGCCTTGCGCGTGCGCAGGCGCATCTTCGACATCTTACGTTTTGGAACTCCCATATCAGTTGGTCTTTTTAATCTTTAGCTGGTCCAGCGCGCCCCACACATCTGCTGTGCTCCCAGTGTCCTGGGTGTCGGAAAGCGACTCTCGGGCGGCTTCGGTTTTAAACCGGGATAAAGCGCCCTGACAGACTCTTTCACCATTCCAGTCGCAATGCGGATGGGGCGGAAGGGCGAGCAAGATGTCTTCCCTTACCGCCTCTGTCAAGTCCACTGTTTCACGCCCCGTTAATTCGATCTGGCAGGCAAAATCGGGCACGCTCAGCGGGTAGCGGAAGCGCTCGAGGCACGCCACGCACTCCATGTCGAGTTCCAGGGACAATTTTCCCGTGGCAAATAAGCCGCCCTCGCTCAGCCCCACCTCGAGCGCGTAGTGGATATCGCCGGCGGGCTGGATGCTCTCATCGTGAAGATCGAGCATGCGGCTGCTTTCCTCTCCCTCCAGATGCAGCCCCTCGGCTGGGATTTGATGAATATGAACTTTCATGGAACAGTCCTTTCTAGGCGGACCCCGCTCCGAATTTCTCGCGCAACGCGGTCGCAATGGATGGTGGCACAAATGCGGACACATTGCCACCCAGCCGGGCAATTTCCTTCACGATTCGCGAACTGAGATAAGTGTAATTCTCGGCTGGCATCAGAAAAATCGTCTCGATGCCGGGCTCGAGCTTCCGATTCATGAGCGCCATCTGGAATTCAAATTCGAAATCCGACACTGCCCGGAGCCCGCGGAGCACCGCGGTGGCGCCTTGGGCGCGCGCGAATTCCACCAGCAAGCAGTCAAAGCGGGATACGCGCACATTCGGCGCCCCTTCCAGGACGCCCTCGATCAACGTCATGCGCTCTTCCGCCGTGAAGAGGCTTTTCTTCTGGTCGTTATGCGCCACCGCGACGATGACCTCGTCAAAAAGGCGCGCGGCGCGTTCGATCACGTCCAAATGGCCATTGGTGATTGGGTCAAAGCTGCCGGGATAAATCGCTCGTCTCACTCGGAGAACCTGCGGGATGGAAGGAGATTTATGAAGAGGAAAGTGCAAAACAAAAAACGCGAGCCGGGGAGGCTCGCGTTTTTTTTGTGGAAATTATCGCCCTTGGATTACAACGGGCTGAGGGGCACGTTGGGAGGCGGCGTCGGTCCCGGAGGCTTTGGGAATCTGATGTTACCCGGATCAAAGTTCGGCGGGAAGCCCAGCGCTCCCGGGAAATAAGGCGATCCGGGAGGGCCGGCGGCCACTTGGTCGAGGCCTTTGGAGTCTTTCGGATCACGGGGTCCTGCGGCAATGGCATCTTTGGCGTCTTTACCGTCTCTGCCATTGGAGCCAGTCCCACGCGCGGCGACCGCTTCGGGATTCATGCCCACCTCGAAATCATTGAGCGACAGGGTCCCGAACGATCCCAATTCGCGGATGGCGATGGGGTCGGTTCCATTCGCCGGGGTCCAGCGAACCAGCAGCGCATTGGCCTGCACCGCTGGGAAATCCACCGCGGCGCGGGGATTGGAGCCGTCAAGCACCAGGTTGATCGTAGGAGTTTTGCCTTCGAGCGACACTGCTTTTGACAGGGTGGCGTCCGGGGCCGAGGGAACGGTGGCGCTCGCCTTGACGATTCCGGTTTCGTCCGCGGGGGCCTGGGCCACTGCCGGCAGCGCATCGCTGACGAGGAAGAATTCGAGGGTGCCTTTCGCGGCGCCATCCGTGAGAAGCGAGATGCGTGAGACGGACTGAAGGGCGCCATATTGGATGACCGCCCCCGATTCCTTGGTGGAACTGGCGATGGTCACGCTGCTTTCCGGGTTATCATCGATCGCCTTCTGCCAGGAGAGAAAGCCATCGGGTGAATTCGCGTAGGTCACGCGGCCCTGGGCGTAGATTCCGTTCAGGTTGAACGCGGTTTTCTGGTTGACGTACGCGCCGAAAATGGCGTGGGAATCGATCGTCTGCGGCCGTTTGCGGAGGCTGTAGGACGAGGCGGGCTTGTCGCCGTAGAGATTCAGGCTGTAGATCGAGCCCGGATCGGCGATGTTCGTCTCGATCAATACATACTTCGCGAGGCGGTTGAATGGCCTCCCCATTTTCTTATCGTTGATGGAATCGATGGAAACAGGTCCGGTCAGGGCGCTCCATGTTTTTGCGCCTGGAACCGCCGGTTCGTCGCCTGCATAAAGCGTGACGGTTCCACTGGAAGGCTGTGAGGAAAGGCTGAAGTTGGAAATGAACTCCGGTTCGGGCAACGCCACCAGGTAATGTTGTTTGCCTGGAAGCGCGGGCCACCCGGTCGTCGCGTCGTCATCCAGCCACGCAGCCGCGGCTTCCGTGGGCACATAGGCCTGGTTTTTGGGATTGAATACGAAGAGATTGGCGCCAAGGTGTTGACGCGCCAGGTTCTTCGGATAAACTTGGAGCTGCTTTGCTGCCGGATCGCTCTCCGCGGCGAGAGCCAGCCCGGAGCAGGCTGCCGCAACCAGAAAAACGAGCGTTGGTGTCTTCTTCATAAGCGGGGTTCTTAGCGAACTTTTGTGTGATGTGGAACTAAAATCTCCATTATTCTTTAGATGGAAATTCTGGCAATTTCAGAAAATATAGCGGCATTTTTATTGCGCGCAAGGAATTCTTTGGTATTTGATAACAGCTAAAACAGTGCCGTAGCGACATCCTTTGCGAACATGCTTGCCGCCCGAGATTTAAACTCCTGGTTTGCGTTCCGGTCATCTTTGAGATTGGCAATTCTTCCAAAAGAGAATAATCACCGTTCTGGAGCGTCGGCAAGTTGCTTGGGATTGGCGCACGTCTTTTCCGCAAAAAGGGACGCTCTGCTGAATTTGCCGCACCATTCATCTCATTGTGACTACCAACGAAGCGACTCCCTCCGAAAAAACTGAAACCAAGTCTGCGGCTCCTGCGGAAGGCCAAAAGCTCGCGGGATGCTACCTCCTAAAGGCCAGGGTGGATGCGGCGGGCGTGGCAGGCGCGGGAGAATTGTGGCAGGCGAACGACGACGTGATGGGCAGGGATATCTCGTTGCAATTCGTTCCGGACAAGATTCGCGAGGATGCGAAGGCCGTGGCCGACGTGCGCCTGGAGATCAAGCGGAACCGGCAATTGATTCACCCGAACATCTTGCGGGTCTATGACTTTATTGAGGAATCGGATTGGGCGGCGGTTTCCATGGATGCGTTCGAGGGTGAGTCGCTCGCATCCCTTATTGGCAAGAGAAGTTCGCCGGTCTTCTCCGTGCCCGAAATCGAGCCATGGGTCGCGCAGCTTTGCCGGACGCTCGATGATGCCCACAAGATCGGCCTCTTTCATCGCGATATTTCGCCGGCGAATATCTATTTCAGGCCCGACGGGAGGCTCTTTCTCGCGGGGTTCGGCTTCAGCCGTTGCGTGAGCGACGCCCTTCTCCGGCTGGACGGAAACGATAACGCCGTGTCCGCCAACCTGAGTCCCCAGCTTTTGGATGGACAGCCGGCCGCGCGGACGGACGACGTCTATGCCTGTGGCGCGTTGTTATTTCAGTTGCTCACAGGGCAGGCGCCCTTCTCCGGAGCGGGGATTGCGGACCAGATCCGCCATTCGACGCCGAAGTCCGTGGGGGAACTGCGGCCCAAGGATTTGGAGCCTGTTCCGGAAAATTGGGAGAGAGCCATCGCTGCCTGTTTGTCGAAAAACCCCTCCGAACGTCCGCCCAGCGCGGGCAAGCTGGCTGAGCGGCTGACCAGCGCGGGCAAGCTGGCTGAGCGGGTGACGGCTGCGCCAGTTTCCGAAACTTCGGTGCTGGAGATGCTGACGCCCGCGCCCGGAGAGGTGAAGGAGGCGGTGGTTGAAAATAAGGAGGTAGAGGAATCGAAGACGCCCGCCCCTGGCCCGGAGACACCGGCTCCACTTCCGACTCCAGCCTCGTCAGGTCCATCGTCTTTTGCCTTGGGCAGGCGGAACATCTCCGCGACAGGCGAGCCTTCAACACCTTCCACCGCGTCCGCGCCGAAGAGTCTGCCGGAGAGGGCGTCGCTGTTCGAATCCAGTATTCCGCCCAAGACGCCGAAGACGCCCGCCGCGTCAAAGCCAAAATCCGTCAAGCCCGATCCCTATTCAAGCATGTACGGCAATCGCCCGCCCTCCCGGTTCAAGGGAGTGGCAGCGGCGGCGGCTCTGCTTGTTGTCGGGGCAATTGCCTACCATTTCCTCGGATCGCATAACGAGACTCCTCCCCAAAACGCTTCCGAGTCCACGCCGCCGCCGGGGACTGTGGAGACTCCGCCGCCTGGTCCTTCTTCGGGGAAAACCCCTTCGGATGAGACTGGAAAAGTGGTCGCGAATGAAAAGCCGGTGGTGGAAAAACCCAACGGCACTGGAAATACGGACATAGGGGCGCCGGGAGCAACGCCAACCCCCGTGAATATCTCCACGAATTTGCCGAATACCGCGAGTCCCGCGGAAAAGGCTTTGGCGCAAAAGCAGGCGGATTTGGACCGGGCAAAACTGGCGGTTGCAGCCGCGGAAAAAGCGGTGGCTGATCTGGCGAAGCAACAGCAGACCGCCGAGACGGATGCAGCGGCTGTGCAGAAGGCGATCGACGCAAAAATCAAAAGCCTGACGCCGGCTAAAAAAGCCGTGGACGAGATCCTCGCAAAGAAGAAAAAGCTGGAGGACGACCAGAAGACCGCGGACGCCGCTGCCCAGCAGGCGAAACAAGCCGCCGACGACAAGCAGCGCCTTGCGGATGCCGCCAAACAGGCGGTGGACGAGCTCGTGGCGAATAATCAGGACAAGCTTGCGTCCCTGGACAAGACCGACGCCGAATTGGCGGAAATGAAGAAAGCGCTGGAAGACAAGCAACAGGCCGCCGCGGCTGCCGCGAAGATGCGCGCCGACGCGGACGCTGAACGCGCAAAGCAGGTCGCAGCCGAGAAGGCCAGCGAGCAGCAGGTCGCCGACGCAAAGGTGTCAATCTCGGCGGCCCAGAAAGCCAATGAAGCCAACCAGAAAGCGTTGGATCAACTTGACAAAGATGCCCAGACGCTGAGGCAGATGATGGAGGCGCAAATGGCCCAAATCAAAGCGATTGAGGACAGGAAGAAAGCCATCAAGAGCGGGGCTCCTTTGCCCGATGCGTCCACCGCGCCCATTCCCGCGACCCCTCCTCCCATCATTCCATCGACCCCCCCGAAGAACAGCGCGGCTCCAACGCCGGCCCGCTCCCCTTCGGCTTCCTCAGTCCGGCTGGCCGCTACGCCAAATCCAGAACTGGCTCCGCTGCCGAAGCCCGCCACGCCCGATCCGATGGTGATTGCAAAATTGGAAGGTCCAAAGGTGACGATCGAGACAAGTCCCGGCGAAACGCCTCCCGTCCCTGGAAACGGCGTCAACAGTCTCGGGCAGAAATTTGTCCCGGTGGGAGACGTGGATTTTTGCATCTGGCAAACACGGGTGAAAGATTTCGAAGTGTTTGCGCGAGCGGTGGGCTTGAAGTCCGTTGGGTGGCGCAGTCCCGGGTTCAAACAGGGACCGGATCATCCCGTCGTGAATGTCACCTGGCTGGAGGCGATCGCATTCTGCAAGTGGTTGACGGACAAAGAACACAAGGAAGGCGCGCTCCCCGCAAATCAGTTTTACCGCTTGCCTACCGATCTCGAATGGAGCAAGGCTGTGGGGCTTCCCGTCGAGCCGGAAAGGACTCCGGCTGAGCGGGATATGGTGATCACGGACGTCTATCCCTGGGGCAAGGATTGGCCGCCGCCTCCCGGCGCCGGCAATTATACTGGGGAGGAGACGGGCTCCGATGTGGCGATCAAGGGATTCAATGATGGATTCGCCTGGACGTCACCGGTGGGGAGTTTCAAGCCAAACAAATACGGCATCTACGACATGGGCGGCAATGTTTGGCAATGGTGCATGGATTCCTGGAACGACAAATCCACCGGCAAAGTCCTCCGGGGCGCTTCCTGGTACAATGGAGCGCTGAAACTGAGCCTCCTCTCTTCATGCCGGGTGCACGCGGCGCCCGACAGCAGCACGGACAATTACGGTTTCCGGATCGTCAAAGCCACCGAGAATTCGCACGCCTCCAAAAAGTAAGAATCGCGATAATCTCTTTAGGAAGAAACGAGAGCGAAATTCGTTGCAATTGTGAGCCAGAAATACCACAAATCCCAGCATCTAATCCGATTTCAGCATAATACTATGAAAATATCCTTCGGCCATCTTCCGGCTCTGATCGTCGCGGCCTGTGTGGGTATCCCTCTCGCGGGACAAGCGCAAGAGTTTTTTCGCGATTACGGCACCTCCCGATCGTCGGGCGGCATCGGCTTGGTCACGCCTTCGGATTACTCCTATCAGGACACCTCTCCGAGCGGGCTTGCGCCGTTGCGCCCCGGCCAGGATCTGACCGCCGTCGAACAGGCGGAGGAAAGCGACAAATACAATTTCGCCGTGGGTCCGGTGCGATTTGCCATCGCGGTGGGGATCGGCGTCGAGTTTAACGACAACATCACACTGGCCGATCACGTCGGACGGGAGTCGGATTTTATCCTGCGTCCAAACCTGGACATCAATGGAACGTGGCGCCTGAGCGACCTGAACACGCTGCATGTGAATGTCGGCGTGGGTTACGCCATGTACTTCGATCACTCGGAGTTTGATTCCCTCCTGATCTCGCCAAATTCCGACATCGCTCTGACAGTCTATACTGGTCCCGTAAAGTGGACGCTCCGGGATCGGGTCAGCTACCAGGAGGATGCGTATGCGATTCCCGTGCTGAGCAATGTCGCCGTGTACCGTCGTTGGGAAAATCAAGCGGGCATCGACGGTGATTGGGCGGTCAATCAGGCTTTCGATGTCACAGTGGGCTACGACCACTACAACCTCTGGGCCAGCGGGGATGTCTTCGATTTGCAGAACCGCTCGGTGGACACGATTTTCGTCAAACCCGCCGTCAAGATTGGTCCGGCGCTCAAAGTGGGTGTGAATGCCTCCTACAGCTTCATCAATTTTACCAGTGCCGATCGCTCGAGTGGCGATTCGATCCTGGCCGGTCCGTTCATTGATTGGCAGATTTCGGACGTGACCAATATGCACCTCGAAGGAGGCTACCAGCAATTGAAGTTCGATGGGGCCAGCTTTTTCGATCGGGCGGAGATTGCCGGGCTCGGTCTAACCTCATCGGAGGTGGCCGCCGTGCAGAGCATTCTTCAGGACAACACGAACTCGAACTCGTATTATATCAAGTTTGAGATCGACAATAAACCCAGCGAGAACTTCCAGCATCGCCTCTCATTTTCGAAGACGGCCGAGATCGGATTTGAGTCGAATTTCTACAACCTTTACCATGTGGAATACAACGCGGACTGGAGATGCCTGCCCCACACGGAATTGGGCCCATCGATATTTTACGAGTATTACAACACCTCCGGTCCCGACGGGGAAAACGCCTACCGAATCGGCGCGACGCTCGGTCTGCGATATCATTTTTCAAATTCCCTCACGCTTGGGCTCGATTATCGCTATATCCTGAAACAATCAGATTTGGTGAACGCAAATTACTACCAGAATCTCGTATTTCTCAGCCTCTACTATAAATTCTAAAACCTGACTCCGATGGCCTATGACTAAAACTCTCCGTTTTGCAACAGTGCTCGCCGTTTTTTTGACGGCGGAAATGGTGGGAAGAGGTCAGGGGGTTCCCCGGGCTCAAGCGGTTTCCCCTGGCGGATCGGCTCAAGCTCCGGGCGCCGCGTCCACGTTTGGATCCCAGCCCTCCATCGGAACCCAGCCTTCCACGTTCGGATCCCAGCCCGGCGGCTTTGGAGAGCGGATGGCGGTGGTGGATCCGGACAAGAAACTCTCCGCGGGTGACCAGGTGACGGTGGAAATCGTCGAAGACAACGAAGGCGGACTTCCACGAGTGGTGACAGCCACCGGCGACCTGGACGTTTTTCCGCTGGGGCGGGTGCATGTCGGGGGAAAGACCACGACGGAAGCCAGCGTCGAAATCAAGAGGAGGCTGGAGGCGGATTACTACTACCACGCCACCGTCCGTCTCTCGATCGATGCCGTTTCCCGGATCATGGTGAAATCGGGGAGCATCTATCTCTCCGGAGAAGTCCGGCAGGTCGGGCTCGAGGAGATGATCGCCGGCGAGCCGCTGACGTTGAGTCACGCGATTTTGAAGGCCGGCGCGTTCACGGAATGGGCGGACCAGAAGAAGGTAAAAGTAACGCGCAAGGTGGGAACCGAAACCCAGACGTCGGTTTACAACGTGAAGCACATTATTGAAACGGGCGATATCAACGCCGATCCGGTATTGCAGGATGGAGACCGGATCTTTGTCCCGAAGGTCTGGATCAAATATTGAGCGACCCTTCGAACAACTCACGAATATCTTATGGATTCTGTAAGTCCCCAGGCGCCGCCCCTTCTTTTTGCGGGTTTCGGCCTCAAATTCTACCGCTACCGAAAACTCGTTCAGCGTCATTGGTGGATCCTGTTCCTCACCGTGAGCGCGGGCCTGGCCTACGAAGGTTATGTGCTTTACACAAAACCACAGACCTATGAATCGAAGAGCGATTTGTTCGTCCGGGAGGAGCTCCAGGATGGCGGCGCCGGGAGGAACTTTGTGGATGGCACGGGGCAAATGCTGCAGACGGCGGCTGAGCAGTTCAAAAATCCCGCGGTGCTTGAGGGCGCGAAAGAGCAGTTGGGCCTGAGCGCTCCCAACCTTCAGGGAATTGGGACGGTCACTTCCTCGATTGTTCCGCGCACCAATATTCTTACGGTCGCTTGCACGGCGACAAATCCGGAATATGCGCAGAAATACCTGGGCGAGGTGGTCGAATCGTTTTTGAAGATGCGCGATGAAGTCCGGCGCCGGGTCTTGCTGGAGTTGGGCGGGGGTCTCGGGGATAGTGTCCAGCAAACGCGCAAGGAATTGGACGAAGCGAAGAAGAAACTCCAGACATTCATCCAGGAAAACAATATGGCCTTTTGGATGGAGCAGGGCAAAGGCGCCGCGGCGTATCTGTCCGGCCTCAAGGACCAGCAGGCGAATCTCAAAAACCAATTGCAGCGCCTTCAAATCCTCACGCCGGAGCAGTTGCTCACAAACGCGGCGTATGGTCAGGCGGCGCCAAAGGGTGATGATGCTGCCCCTGGACGCTCGGACACGTCGAATAACGAACTCTACAGTCAGTACACTCAGGTCACGCAACAATTGATCCAGAGGCAAGCCGAACTGGAGCAATGGAAAACCGTTTGGAAGCCGAAGCATCCGAAACTTCAGCGAATCCAGACCCAGGTTGAAGACCTTCAGCGGTTGTTGGCGACGATCAGGAAGCAGAATGTGGAAGCGACCAAAAGCCAGGCTGCGGCGATGACCGCCGAACTTAAGAGCCTGGATAGCAGCATCGAGGTCTGGGACGCCAAGCTCCTCGAAGCCAGCCGCAAGGATGCGGAATACCAGACGCTGCAAAGCGACGTGGCCCGAGCGCAGAGCCAGTTGGAAAAACTGCTGGGCAGTCTCAAGGATATCGGCAATGGAAAAAATGTGGGGACCGAATCTCTGGTGGTCATGCGTCGCGCGACTCCCGCCCTTCCAGTGGATCCCGGCGTAATCAAGCACATCTTGTTGGGCCTGTTTGGAGGTCTCCTCGTGGGTGGAGGGATCCTGTACATGCTAAATCGCGCCGACGATCGGCTCACGTCCTCCACGGAGATGCTCGAGCATTTCTCCGAACCTATCCTCGGCCAGATTCCGAATGCCTCGGAGAGCCGTGGAGAAACGGGTTTGCCGCTTCTTCAAGAGGAGGACGAGCGCTACTCCTATGCCGAGGCTTTCCGAAGTCTTCGCTCTTCGCTCATCTTCATGCCGAATCAGCTCGATCTGAAAAGCATTCTCATCACGAGCGCGATTCCCAACGAAGGCAAATCGACCATCGCCAGCAATCTCGCCATCACCATGGCGACCGCCGGCGCCCGGGTGCTCCTGGTGGATGCCGACTTGCGCCGCGGCGATCTTGCGCAGCTATTCGATGTCGATGGCCATATCGGCCTCTCGAATATTCTCCGCGGCGAGGTGAACTGGAAGGAAACGGTGCAAACGACGAAGTATCCCACGCTTTCCCTCATTGCTTGCGGGCCGGTGACGAATCAGTCCGGCGAATTGCTTCTCAAGCCGCACCTGCCGGGGCTCATGGAGGAGTTTAGGAAGGCCTATGACCTCATCATTTTCAACACCGCGCCGATTCTCGCCGCCGATGACACGTCCACGCTGGCGCCAAATTTCGACGGCACGCTGATGGTGGTGCGCGCTCAATTCACCTCCGCGCGCCTCTCAGTCACTGCGCTGAACTCCCTTTATCAGCGCCAGGTGAACATCCTGGGTCTGATCCTCAATTGCGTCGATACCGAGATGCCGGAGTACTACTATTACCGGTATCCAAAATACTACGCCGCGTAGCGGAGAGCCCCGTTGGCCAATCGTCCTGCGGATCCCGCATACGTTGTGGATCGTGATAATTTTCGCTGCTCGGGATCCGTTGATCGGTTCATAGGCAGGGCGGAACGATCAAGACCCTCTCGAGTTTGGTTCCTGTGGCCCGTTGCCATGCTTTGTGCGGCCGGCGCCGCTTGCGCCGGGGAGAATGAAATACTGTATCAGCAGAGGCTTGATCCGTATCCTCTTCCCATCCTCGTCCCCGCCACGATCGACGGCAACAGCTACCCATTGATGCTGGATACGGGCGCGACTGTGCATATGTTCGATCCGGCATTGCGACGGTTTCTCGGACCGCTACGTCAGGACAAAATCGTGCAGACGGTTGGCGGGTCGGTGGATATTGCGTTCTTCGATGCTCCCGGCATCACGATGGGACATTGGGATCTTCCCGATTCGAAAGTGGGAATTCTCGATTGCAATGCCTTTAGAACGCATTTGGGCTCGAACGTTCGTGGTATGATCGGAGTGAGCGTCTTGAGGCAGTGCGCCTTGTGGCTCGACTTTGATCATAGCTCCCTGAAGATCTTGCAAAATGTCACTCCGCCCGCCGCCATGGCGGGTCTTAAACTTTCATTTAATTCCGGAGGCGTTCCTTGCGTCAAATGGGATGTGCGAGGACAGATCATCGAATTGATGATCGATACTGGCGACAATAGCTGCATCGGGTTGAGGCATGACACGTTCCTTCAATTGGTTTCCGATGGCACGATCGCCCTGGATCGAAAGGCGAACGCCCGGAGCGAAACGGCGAATGGACAAGTGACGCAGTTATCCGGGCGCTTTACAAAGGGGCGGCTGCTCGGGATGAATCTGACTGGTGTTCCCGTCGGCGACAGACAGGAGAGCAACTTTATCGGCGTGGGCTTTCTTCTGAATTTCAATGTCATCGTCGATCTGCAGGGCGCCAGGCTTCTCTATCAACAGCGAAAAGCCATGTCTCCCATACAACCGGGCGTAATGCTGGGCATCGGCTTTACTTTTCCCGAAGGCCGAGCCCGCGTTGACCGGCTGGCGCCCGCCGGTCCCGCGGCGCGCGCCGGAATCAGGGAAGGGGATCGGATCGCGCGCCTCGGTCCCTTACAGCAGTCCGACCTGAATATTTACTCGATTTACGAGTTATGCCTCAATCATGCCCGTGAGAGTCTGCCGGTGGAAATTCTCCGGCCCGGCGAAGTGAGGCCAATTGTCACTCGATTGAAGCTTCCCGACAAAATATTCGAATATCCGCCGCGGGAATTGAGATGAAACAAAGATCTAAAAATAATTCAGCCGCCTGCCTGCGAACAGGACGGCGGCTGAATTTAGGGACCGGATGCTCGGTTGAATTTTTCGTTCAGGGATAGTAGGGCGACCAGAATCCCGTCGGAGCCACGTCCGAAAGCTTGCTGTAGGTGAGGCTGTTGAGTTTCGGAATGGAATCCACGGAGAAAGTGCCGCCATTATAGGCATTGCCAAACATATCGGTGCCGGTGGAATTGTAGAGGACCGATCCGGTCTTGAGATAATTCTGAATGTCAGCCCAAGCGACGGCGTCGCCGGTCGATTTGTTGTTTTCGATCGCATACTGATCGTTCGCGGAATCAATCATGCGGAGGTCTTCGAGGCAGCGGGTGGCCTGCGAGCGCTTGCGAGCGCGCAGGAAGTTGGGAACGGCGATCGCCGCCAGCAAGGCGATGATGGCCACGACGATCATGATTTCCACGAGGGTGAAGCCCCCGCGGTTTTTGTTCAGTTTCTGCAACATAGGATATGGTAATGAGTTCGAGGTTAAGTTTGAGGCCGTGGATTTGAAACCCGCGGCGCGACTACCTTTCCAAGCACGACCCTTGCCACAATTTCAGGAAATTGATCCACTATGGCCGCGAGCGTTCGATAAGTTCCTCCTCTTCAGGGAGGAATTTCCCGCTCTTTGCCAAATCAAAGAACTTCATGGCCTCCTCATTCTGCCCGTTTGCGCAAAGAATGACAGCATAATAGGCGGCGATCTCCGGCATTTTCAATTGCTCCGGGGTCAGCGTGTTCATGGTTTTCAGGGCATTTTCGAAGTCCGCGTTCGCAAACAACGAAAGGGCGTAAGTGGAAACGTACGCCGGATCGGAACGGTGCCGCTCAAAAAGCTCTTTTGCGATCATTCGCGCCTCGGCCACATTGTGCTTCAAGAGCAGGGAATACATCGCAAAATCATTTGTAAGCCGGTCATCCTTCGGACTTAGGCGCATCATTTTCTCAGAACTTTGCAAGAGTCCCCTGGTATCGCGATTCAGAGCAAAGCGCCGATAGAGCGCCACCAAGGCAGCTTTTTCGCTTTCGGAAGGCTTGTCAATCTGGCTGAGGAGATCCTGAGCCTCGTGGTCCCAGCCCCACTCCATCGCGAGGCCCACAAGACCCTTCGCCCGGTAATTTCGCCTGATCGCGAGGGTGGCCGCCTCCTGCCAATGCGTCGCGGAAACCTCCTTTTCCCCCTCCTCACGCATCGCTCGCGCGAGAAGGGCAAGCCGCAGATAATCGAAATCCTGCCAATTCGCATCGGTGGCGAAGGTCTCCAGGCCCGCCCAATCCCTCACCGAGAGATAACACAGAGCGAGCGCGGCATCGACCTCGGCGGCGGAAATCAGTTTCGGTGGAAATTGGCGCGCCCACTCAAGCGCATCGGCCGCCTTTCCGTTTCGGACCATCCAAACGAGCAGGGTCGCCATGGCGTGGCTATCCTCCAGCGCCGTCGCTTTTAATGCATCAAAAAAGGGTGAGGCGTCCTCCGCTTTCGCAGCTTGAAGGAGCGTCAAAAGATTCACCTTGTCATCAAACGTGCAGTGGGGATCTGTCTCCAACTCGCGTCCCATGCGCGCCGCCTCCTGGAGTTCGCCGTGGGCGATTGCGTCATCCAGAAGGAACCGAAGCGCGACGCCATGATAGCTCGTGTCCATTTCGACCGCGTGCAGCGTTTTTTGCGCGGATTCGCGATCCCCAGATCGATTCCGGTGAAGTTACACCAAAGCATATCGAATCTGGAGTTCCACGTTGGCAGGATCCATTGTGAGGGCCTTCTCGAAAGCCGTTGCTGCCGCATCCCACTGTTTGAGGGCGGCTGTGACGTTTCCGAGAGTGCCCTGGTAGCGGACATTTTGCGTCTCATTGGCCCCGATTTTCGCCAAGGCCTCGGTGGCGATGCCGACTTCGCCGAAACGCATCGCTGTTTCGGCCAGATCCAGTGAGGCTTCCGGCGATTTCGGCTGCAAAGCCGCCAGGCGCTGCCTGAAAGTTAGCGCTTCAGAGACGCCCAGTTTCTCGGCGCCCCGCGCCAGCGCTCGGTAACATTCCACACTGCTTGCGTCGATCGCAAGCCCCCGGCGTGCGGTCAGGGCCGCGCTCTTGTAATCCTTCTTTTCCAGATAGGCTTCCGCGCGCAAAGCAAGGCGCCGCGGTTGCACTTTTCGATAGGCGTAGACGCCGGCCACTGCCAGAACAGCGCAAATCACCAGAGTTCCCGCGAAGATGAAGGAATACCGTTTCCAGAGAGAAGCGCGTTTTGCGAGATTAACCATAAGGGGATCAATTAGCAAATCTCTCGCCATGGCGGCTCGTTGGGACGCAAAATGCTTCTATTCAGAGAAATTTCCAAAGCAGTGAAGGGTTGAACCGTATTTTTTGCAACCCCGAATCGCCATTTCCCTTTTCTGACCGCCCATGCTCTCATTTTTTTTGAAATTGCCATTCTTGAAAACCGGCGCCCACCCTCAACTCCGCGAAAATACCCGTGTCGCCCTTCCATTAAGCCTACAGCCTCGACAAACAGATTTGCGCGGATTGCTGAAATCCGTTCCTTGGTCCGCAATCGTCTCGCTCGGGCTCTTATGGGGAGTTTTGATCAATCATCTGGCGCTGTATTGGAGCACAAACCCCCAGTACAGCTATGGATGGTACGTTCCGCCGTT
>Ga0206813_1086_pt1 | contig 22416 bp, 15 predicted proteins | sample Alteio_BWOrgCont_92_FD_152856 | JGI IMG/M metagenome (GOLD analysis project Ga0206813, IMG submission 152856) | Enriched cells from forest soil in Barre Woods Harvard Forest LTER site, Petersham, Massachusetts, United States -... | ecosystem: Environmental > Terrestrial > Soil > Temperate forest >...
GATGTAGATGTCGTCGTACCCGTCATTGTCAAAGTCGCCAACGGCGCAGCCGAGTCCGTACATTTCGACCGCAAGTCCAGCCTGCCGCGTGACATCGGTGAACGTGCCATCTTTATTGTTGTGATAGAGAGCGGGATACGAGTTGGCGGACTTGTGTCCCGGCCAATCCATGGAATTGATAAGAAGGATGTCCTGCCAACCGTCGTTGTCGTAGTCAATAAAGCACACGCCGCTGCCCATGGTCTCCGGGAGATACTTCTTTCCGAAGGCGCCGGTGTTGTGCTTGAAGTGAATACCCGCTTGGCCGGTTATGTCAGTGAATTCAATCGGTCCGGCGGGACGTGCGGGAGTTGCTGGGCCGGGCGAGGATTGAGTCGATGTCGGAATTGGCGCTGGCGCCGGAGTGTATGCGGGTTGCGCCGGACGAGCAACTTCGACTGGCGCGGGAGTGGCTGGTCCGTTTGTGGGTTCCTTCCTACAGCCCACCAGAAGAAAGATACCCGCAATGAGGCACAGTGCGCCGCTGCGGACGAATCCGAAATTTCTATTTCGATGCCCCGAAATCACTACGCGGCAACCGCCTTTGCCGAGGTCTCGCGGCGGGAATCCAGCCAAATCTCCACCAGCATCGCCGCCGGTCCCACGATGAAAAGAGCGTAGAACGGGGCGTAGACGACTTGCCGCAACCGCAGCACCATTTCCAGCAGAGCTACGAGAAAAACCACAATGCATTGTCCGCGCTTCGATCGAACCGTGGTTTTGGGATCCGTGATCATGAAAAAAATGAACAATTGATACATTGGCCCGGTGATGGGCGCGACTTCGGACTGCCATGGGCTACCAGTCATCCAACTGCGCAGAAAGGCAAACGCGAGAAAAGACGCGACATAGATTCCCGTGATGTGAAAACGATGCAGGCGCGCAATAATCACCGATCCCAGTACCCAGATGACGAGCATTGGCAACAAGTAGTTGCCCCATTGAATGCTTAGGCTCGCGACCGTATCTGCAGCGAGAAACAGCAGGACCGAGATGCCGAAGTTAGACGGATTCCAGATGTGGCGACCCTTCACCCGAAGCACATATTTCGATGTGATGGAAATCGCGGCACAGAGAGCATAGGGCCAGTATGCAGGCGAGCGAACGAGGATGCCGACGCTGATTCCGGAAATGTACGCGCTGGCGGGATTGAGCCATTTGTGCAAGAAGATGCGTCCGAGCGCCAGCTCCAACGCGATGCTGGTGACGATGGCGAGCAGAGTCTTCGGGTAACTCTCCAGAATGCCGAACGACAAGTGGCCCACGAGCAAAATGCACGTGATGAACGCCGGAGCTATGTAGCGATTATCGAGACTGAACCACGACTTGCGCTGGACCGGCGCCTGCGTAGGAACGAGCGTCTCAGTTGTTGGACTCATACAGGCTCCTTAATCTTATGCAATTGACGCGGAGCAGGTTGGTCGATCGTCTGAACCTTGCCCGACGGCCAGCGGATCACAGCCTTTTCGATCTTCGGAGTCTTGCCCAGCCCGAAATGCAGTCGCCGATCGTTCTGCGCAGAGAAGCCGGTCCCACCGGAAACTTCTTGCGCCTGCTGCTCCCCATTCCAGAATAGAGTAACCTTCGCTCCGATCGCGCTGCGATTACTGGCCGTGCCTTCCAACTGAAACTCAATCCATTCGTTCTCTGGCGCAACCGTATTCTTGTAGACGAGCAGCGGTCCCTTTTGATTTGCGACCACGACGTCGAGCACTCCGCGATTCCACAAATCAGCGAGGGCTACGGCGCGCCCGTCATAAGTATCAGTGACGCCTACTGCCTGCGCGACATCGATGAACTTACCGGCACCATCGTTCAACCAGACGCGCTTATTCTGATAACCCGACAGGCTTCGGCCCTCGAAGGCCGGCCAGTTCTTCGCATCGCCGATAATCGTACTGTTGCCTCCGGCCACTTTAGAAAAGTCATACCAGTAGCTGCGGTTGCGGTCTAGCGAGATGTATCCGTTTGCCAAATAGAGGTCGAGCGTTCCGTCGTTATTCAGGTCGCCAAACTGGGCGCCGAAACTCCAGCCACCGAGCTCCACACCAAAGTCGCGCGCGAGATTCTCGTACTGAATCCTATCTCCGGTGGTTCCTTGCTTGGGCACCCACAAGTTATTGCCTTGGATAAGAACACCATCCTCGGAGATGTTGGAGACATACACGGCATATTGTCCCTCATTGAAAATATCGCCGAAGGCAGCATTCATCCCGCTCTTGGGGGCGAAACCGATGCCAGTCTGCTTGCCGACTTCGTGGAATCGTTTGCCGTCGTTGAAATAAAGCTCCGAAACTCCGTAGTCGTTGGCGACGAAGAGATCAGGATGGCCTGTGCCGCGCAAGTCTGCAGCGGAAGCAGCCAAAGTCCACCGATGACTGTCGATGCCGACTTTGGCGCTGACCTCTTCGAACTTTCCGTTGCCCAGATTATGAAAGAGATATTTCCGGCCGCCGTTCTTGGCGTACTCGAAACTGTCGGGCATGATGCGCGTCGTCGTGAGATGCCATAGATCAATGTCTTCGGCGTAGTAGCCCCCGACGAACAGATCGAGGAGTCCATCGCCATCGTAGTCGAACCACACGGCGGTATCGGCATTGATCCAGGGCGGCAAGCCCGCTTGTTCGGTGACGCGCGTGAATCCGTGCCCCTGATCGTTGTGGTAAAGCTCGGGGCGTCCCCACTTGATCAGGAACAGATCTTCGTAGCCATCATTGTCATAGTCGCCCCAGACCGCGCCGGTAGATACTCCGGTACCGGGCAGATTCACATCAGCAATACCGAGTTCGCCAGCTACGTCTCTGAACGTGCCATCGCCCATATTTCGGTAAAGGCAATTCTTGCCGCCGATGGCGCTGTTCACCACATAAATATCCGGCCATCCGTCACGATCGAAATCGACGATCGATACGGAAGCGCCCATCGAAGCGACCTCTGGCATGATGGGCTCGAGTTTGGGATCGAGCGCCGGAGCTTGGTGAACGAAGTTAATCCCTGCTGCGTGAGAGACTTCTTGCAAATAAAAGCCGTGACGAGCCAGTGCCGTGGCAGAATCGAAGCCCACTCGATTCGGATCGCGCCGCGCCGAGATCCGCTTGATCACCAGTGGCGTGATTAGCAGACCGACAAAGAAAATGCCTAGAAGTACTCTCGCGATGCGATTACCGGTCATTGGGCCTGCGAACTCCCGACAGGTTCACGAGAACTGCGATCGCGCAAGGCATTCTTGAAGACTTCCGGCGTTACATAGCGCGTGTGATAGTTCTTCCAGTCGTCGGGATGCTGGCGGTACGTCCACTCATCTTCCAGTGCACCCGGCCGCGCCGTGTATTCATTCTTCGCGTGGTAAGGCAAAGGCAAAACGGTCTTCGAGAATGTCGAATTGTAATCGCCGTCCTTGATCCAGCCATCGCCCTTGATGACGAAATCGCGGACCCAACCTGCGGGGGGCGGAGCTTGCTCGGCGAAGCGCATCGAAAGTTCGTCGCCTGAATTAACAATCACGTAGCGGTCATCAATAGTCTTTAGCAGTTCGCGGACGTCGCCGTAGCGCGTGTAATAGCCGATCAAATCGCGCCAACGCTGCTTGGTCCCCTCGATGACGTTGTAGTCGGGAACTTCCGGAGCTCCCGCTCCCACTGGCATGTGCATCACTGAGTAGCCGCGATAGTGCAAGTCGGCCACCGTCGGATCCAAAGTTACCTCTTTGAGCGGCGTGTCGGGTGCTCCTTGCGCCCAGTGGATTGCGTCCCAGTATATTTCGAGATTCGTACGCAGGCGCACCCACCGCGGCGTTCCGGGACGAAAGATATTCGTGAGATTGAAAAGAATAGTCTTCTTGCGACCTGCAGGAAAACCGAGATTGTCTTGCGCGGTGATCCACCCTCCGTGACCGTCGGGCACCTGGACGCTGAGTCCGTGGGCGCGCCAGCGGTTGCCTTGGGTAATCGCGACGTTCACCGATGATTCGGTGTCGTGGATGGAACCCTGCGCAATCAGATAAAGAGGGCCGCTCTTCGGCGCGTCGTTGCCGAGATCAAGCTCCAGATAGTGATCGCGCGTTACTCCCTGAAACTGTCCACGGCCAAAGCTGCTCACGGCTTTGCCATCCAGTTTGCGGAGAAGCTCGGTAACATCCCGGCCAGTGTCGTCCACGGCTTGAGCGATGTCATGTGGAGTCGAGACCGTGGTGATGCCAAGCTTCGCCGGAGGAATTACGAATCGCTCATCGACGAAGATTTCCGTGCCTGCGGGGTGGTCGATGGCAGTGAGCGCCAGATAATCGTAGTAATAAACTTCCCAGAGTTCCGCCGTTACGCGGACGTCATAGTAACCGTCGTGCGGGACGAGCTGGTCGCGGCCTATTTTGTACCATTCTCCCGTGGCTGCGATTTGCGCCGAACCGAGCGTGTTGATCCGCAGGCCGATCGCGGAACCCCACGGAACCGCATCTTTCACAAATTCCATCTCTTTTCCGTTATAAGCGAATAAGAACGGGCAGGAGGCTTTGAGTCGCTGTTCAGTCACCACGTCCTGATCTGCTTTTACGTCAAACTCGGCGCGCACCGTGCCGTTCGGCCACACGACGCGAACGACTTCTGCTTCTGTCCGCTCCCCTAAACCGAAGTGAAGTTGTGGACCAGTAATGGGTTGCTTCTGAACGAGCAATCCCGAGCGGACTTCAATTTCTCCTCCGACTCCAAAGGGGTTGATGCGTTGGTCACCTACTGCTTGCACAGCGTGGGGACGGACCACCTGCCAGTGATAATTCTTTGAACTTTGATTCATTGCCTGGATGGGTTGCCCATCAGCAGTCAAGCCGAGCAGATCGAGGTGGCCGTTGCCGCGAAAGTCCGCGGCGGCGAAAACCGATGCGGATCCGACCGGACTGCTGAGCGGCGTGAAAGCACCTTTTTCATCGCCGAGCCAGATGAGCGCGCCGCTACCCCCACTTGTCTGTGAAAGGACCAGATCGAGTGCGCCGTTGTTGTCGAGATCCGCAATATTCAAGCGAATCTCGCCGGCGAGATTGTGACCGGCATCCGGAACCTTGGCGATTTCGGCGGTCTCCCAGCTTTCTCCTTCATTCTTGTCGGAAATACGGACGATCGCCCCGTCCGTTTGCACTACCAGCAGATCGAGAATGCCGTCATTGTTTGCATCGGCTACGGCAATCGCTTTCGAGGAAGTGATGTTTGTTGGCAGCGGCCGTTCGCGGAACTGGCCCTGGCGTTCATTCATGAAGACATGAAGGTGGCTCGCGCCGTCGATGATCGCCGCGTCGGGGTTACCGTCACCATCGAAGTCTGCCCAGGCGAAGCCGCTCAGACCAGAGATTCCAGAAAAAGGATGGATCGCAAGGAACGTGCCGTCGCCATTGTTTCGCAGGACAGTCGGGACGCCATCTTTCGACCCCAGAACAATGTCGAGGTCGCCGTCGGCTTCGATGTCGACGGCCCAAGCTCCCGTGTACGAAGCATTGACCACCGACTTCGGCAGTTTGCTCCCCGCCGTTACATCGGTGAAGACACTGGGACTCTCTTGTCGCATCAGGCGCACGCCGCCTGCGCCCGCGAGCACTAAGTCCGTCTTGAAATCGTAATTGAAATCGACGGGTACGACCGCTTCAGGAGTTGGTGGAGTGGCGGATGGTCCCCCGGGAAAAGGAAATTTCGCACCGCTGGAGAGTTGCACTTGGCGACCATTCGCTTCCGCGACCACGGGAGCCCCCGCGCTTCCAAGGGGGATAGCTCCGATCCAATTCCAGTGGACGCCACTTGCATTTGGCAGTGGCTGCGAATTAAACGACAGCGCCAAATCCGGAGCCGCTGGGCGGAAGACCGGATTTTCGAGCAAAAGGAAGTGAGTAAAGGGCTCGGCCTCCTCCCCGGGAGCGGCCATGATCACCCTCAGACTGAGACGGTAATCAGGCACTCGCATCAGGACGTTGCGGAGAAAAGTTGTTTGCGTCGCCGCAGCGCGGAGATCGCCGCCGGAAACCGCGGCCTGAACCGCGGCCAACTGGCGCTGCACTTCAGGCGGCCAGCCTGAAGACTGTGAGCTGATTTCGGTGACCGCTGACTTTACCGTGGCGGCGTCCCCTTGTTTCGCCGCGATGCGACTCAACTCGAGCAAAGCCGCTAAATTTTTCGGCTGCGACACCAGAATCTTCTGCACGAGTTGCTGAAACTCGGCTTCACTGTTACTCGCTCCCTGGCGCTCAGTTTCTTCGGCGAGTTGATAAAGCGCACGCAAATTGTGCGGATTCAGCTCGACGGCCTGGTGTAAATCGGCCAGAGCCTGAGCAGAATTGCCCCGCTGACTTTCGAGCAGCCCCATGAGGCTGTACAGTTGATCATTCTTGGGAACCAGATCGCGCGCCCGCTGAAATCTCTGCGCCGCCGCCTCATAGTTTCTTTGGCGCAGAGAGAGAATGCCCCAGTTGGCCCATCCGGCGGGTTCTCCGGGCACCAGGCGGGTCACCTCTGAGAGCTGGCTCTCGGCGTGAACGTCATCACCCACCTGCAACGCCGAGAGTCCTACGTAAAATGCCGAAACGACGTCGGCGTAGGCCTTGGAATTCTTCTCGGGAAATTTGGGCGCCGAATGACACCCGGGAGAGAGCACGATCAGTGCTCCTGTGAGCAAGAGAAGTATTGCGTTTCGAAAATCAATCCATCGACCCAAGCGCATGGCTAGAAATGGCGTGCAGACATTATGCGGCCTGCAAGCTCCCGTTCTTTCTTTTGTAGCGGCGACGCCGCGAAATGCCCCAAAACCACAAAAAAGCGACTGCCAGAAACGGTAAAAGGTAAAGCAGAAGATCCCATCGCCCATAGCCAGGAGGAGTCGCTTCGACACGCGAAAGAACTTCTTCCGTTCTTTGCGCGCTGTGCAAGACGAGCCGCACGCGATAGAACTCGTCGCGATCAAACTGGGCCGAAGCGTTGTATTCTACCTGCCCACGGCTGTCCGAGCGAACCGCTGCGTACATCACTTCCGCGAGGCGTCCGCTTTCCGGTTGAATGCCAATTTCGATCCTCAAGTCGCCGGGAATCTTGCCGCCTGGAACCGGATCCAATAGTACGAAGAACGTTCCGTTCCCGATGTCGGGATGCGTCCAAAGGGAGACACTGCATCCTGCCATTTTGTGATTCTCAATGATGGGGAAGGGAGGCCCATTGTGGGCTTTCGCAGGTGCCGCGGGAAAGAGCACCAATGCAACTATGAAGAGCAGGCAAGCAATCGAGATGGAAAAACGACTCGACATGGTTGAAGAGAAGTTCGAGCTAAGACCGATGATGCCGTCCGCCTTGTCGTGCACACTAACCACTCATCAGTGTTGCGCGCATTTCCATGGGCTGGAAGATCAGCCAGAGTGACGCACTGAAAAGTAGAGCACAAACCACGGCCCACGGAATGAATGCCCGCAGTGGCTGCTCCGGAGAATCCTCTTCAGCCAACCCGTGCGCTACTGCCAGGGAGCCGGCAAAACCGAGCAACAGGAAACCGATCTCAATCACTTGCACCGCATTCGCAGGCAGGCCAGTCAGGGTCCAACGTGGCTGTCCCAGCAAGGGCCAGCCCAGACTCGCAAACACGTTCTGTGTCACTGGAATGATGGTATAGAGTCCGGTCAGAAAGTGAAAACCGTAGTGCGCGAGCCACATACCGAAACCAATCGGAACCAGCGCATAGGAATAACGCACAACTAGCGGCAGGAATGCGCGCTTTACTCCACCCAAGGCGCGCGTCCACCAAGCTGCAGCCCCAAAAAGCAGCAAGGGCTCGAGAATCAGAAAGGCCGCAAAAATCAGTCCGAGCACGGGAGCCTCGTGCCGTACGTGCAAGATTCTGCCGAGCCAGTTCTCGACGGCGTACACCGGGCTGACCATTCCAAAGGCGTTCAAGAGAGCGCCGAAAGTAAAGACTATTACAAGCGCAGCGAGGTCCTTGCGGTTGGAGAAATAACCGATCCCTGAGCGCAAAGGATCGCCGAGCAGTTCGTTCCCCGGCAATCGGCTCAATATCCCAACATTGTCATGCGGACAGGCGTGGATGCAATCCAGACAAAACGTGCAATCCATGTTGCCGACCTTGCGGGGCTGGAACAAAGCCAGTTCGCAGCCGCGGATCAAGACCAAGTCAGAAGAAAGAGCACGCCTGCCGCGGATGCAGTCTTTGGTCATGCATCTCGTACAGATGTCCTGATCCCGAACCTTCACTTCAAATGGTGAAAGTGTGGAGGCTACGAAGTTGAACTGCCCAATCGGGCATACGAATTTACAGAACGATGCATGCTTGAAGAGTCCGTCGACCAAGAGCGCTGTAAGGAAGTAGCCGATGACGAGCCATGCGGTCCACCAAGGCGAAGACCAGAGGTCGAACAATTCGTAGGTAAAGAGAATAAGAGTAAAAAGTGCGACAGAGACCCACTTGTTTCGTAGCACCCGAGGCCAAGTGAACCTGGGCCGAAAGAAGCGCCGTGCCGCTTGCCGCACCAGCATGAACGGACAGGCCAGGCAGAAAAAATTTCCAGCGCATAGCAGCACCAGCACGAGCACTCCGCGAAAATGCAGCCAACTTAGGGTTGTGGCTAGGTTCTTCGGAGCCAGAGATGGCCCGAACAATCCATGCAGGATCATGACGACGCTGACGACAAGCAAAGGAGCCTGCAGGAAAGGACGCGCATAGCGCCAGCGGAAGAGAGATCCGAGAACCGGCACATGCATCAGATCGAATGGCGGGGACTCGATAGCCGGTTCTGACGGGATGATTGGTTGATTCACAGCGTGCCTAGTTCGGCCGGACATCTCCTACATTGAACTGCCGCTCCAGCTTTTCTCCGTTAGGCAGCGTGCCGTGCAACAGTACGACCCAATCCCCAGCCATCCCGAGGGAGAGTTGGGACTGATACTGTCCCGCCCCTACTTCCTTCGATGGTGCAAATACCGGGCTCATTCCCGCGTGGGACATGTCGGCCTCGACGGTGATCTGAGCCCCGGTCAGCGGATGAGTGGCTATGTCTGTCAACGTGAGGGAGATTTCGACTGGACCGACCCGTACCGGCTGGGGCTTGATCTGAAACTCAACTTTTACCCCGCTCGATGCGCTGGACGGCCTGTGACAACTAATTCCGAACATGATCGCGAGCACAACCAACGTGAGCCGACGACACCTCATACGCGCGACCCCATGGGACACGAATCAGGCTGCGCTGGGCAGTTCATTCCGGTGCCATGCGCAAGTGCACGTTGCCCGTTCTTTTTGATCGACTGGCGGGAATACGTGGTAGTACATCGCAATCATCATGGGAATGAACACGATCGAGTTGTAAAACAGGTGGAGCTCAACCCGAGGAAAGACGAGTTGCAGAACACTGCAAGGAACCGGTCTTCCCCAGAAATTATGATGTGTAGTCGCCTGATAAATGAGCAGAAAATGCTCGATGTGATGCCAAAACTGAATCCAGAACGCCACCATCCACCATGTGTGTGAAACTCCGGTGAAGCCTTTTCTCAGGAACCACAGGCAGATCAGCATCACTAAGGCATAGCCATAGTGCAAAGTCTCAGACTTGATGAGCCACGGATACCACAGCCCGAGTATGCCGTTTGCCTTCGGGCGCGGCCATCCCATCACGTAGATCTGATAGGCCTGAACGAGGTGTTCCGCCCAATGCGCAAGCACGATGAACATAAATACCTGAAGAGCGCGTTCGTGCCATTGGGAGTTCAGTTTTTCGAGAAAGCTCTCCCCTCCAGACGAGGCGACGGAGACATTAGGTATCGTGCGACTGGCTGTCATAGGAATCCCACCCCCATTTGTGGGACTTGCGAAAACGATGGTCAAGATGATCCCACGGCTGGAAAGGGAGGTTCAATAGTAGATTTACATTATTGTTTCCTCAATCGCCCGCCGTTAGCGTCTCCGTGCGAATCTTGGGAGCCCCGCCGTCGTCATCTGAGATGGCAATTCATGGGCTTCGGAATGAATCTGGTAATCGAGGGAACCGGGATCATGCGACTACTAGAGGGATTGCCTGAAAACAGTTCCCCATCGTTGAAATCGTTCCGTCCCCCAATCGCTGATTCCGCAGCCGGCACATCTTCTTCCTTTCAGCTTGCCTGCCTTGTGGAGCAAATTCAGCGAGCCACCCACGAGGCCAAGAAGCTTGTATTCGTACGCTCGGAGCACGACCTCACGAGCAGGTTGGAGCCAGGCTCGTGGTCGGTGGCGGAATGCCTAGACCATCTCGCTCGAACTACGCTCTGGTTTCTTCCGGCAATATCGAAAGCCACTTCGATCGCTCCCAAGCTCACCACGAGCCGTCCTTTCCGGACAGGGACGATCGCGACGCTGTTGATTCGCAATCTCGAACCGCCTTATCGGCTTCGGTACAAAGTCCTCCCCCAATTGGTTCCGCAGGAAAAGAATTTTGAGCCAGCATGGTCGGCGTTCGAAGAGTCACAATCCCGGCTCTCGGAATCGGTGCTTTCTGCCACCGGGCTTGCCATCGACAAAGTGAAGGTTCAGTGCCCTGTGTATGCGCGCATAACCTACAACGTTTATGGAGCCTTCCGCATGCTCACCGCTCACGAACGCCGTCATCTATGGCAGATTGAGCAGATTCTTAAAGCACTCGACCGAAGAGGGGCGCTGAAGGCTGCGGTTTAGGGCCGGCCGGACGCACCGAAATCCCGCAACGGCGGGAACCAATCCTGCGACAATATTCGAGACGTCTTAAGTTAGGACTGAATGAATGCCTCCTCAAGCCCCCACCAGCGCTTGCGATGTAGTTGTTATCGGCGGGGGTTTGGCTGGTAGGGCAGCCTCGCTTCATCTCGCAAAAGCCGGGCTGAGCGTCATTTGCCTGGAACCCGAGGCCACACGACCGCCGGTCGGGGAATCGCTGGACTGGTCTGCTCCCGACTTACTGAAAGCGCTGGGTCTGCCGATGGAGCAGCTGGTGCGAGACCGCATCGCGACCTGGAAGCGCCACGTGACTCTGCAACTCCGCGACGGCTGCTCGGAGCAATACGTTCCCTCGGACTGGCTCGCTCGCGCGCCATTCCGTGTCGAACTCCGGACTCTACACGTGGATCGATCGCGGCTGGACGAAGAGCTGTCCAATCTGGCGATAGCCAAGGGGGTCAAGTTAGTCCGCGACAAAGTGGTCGGTGTGGAGCGGGAGAAAAACAGGATTCTTTCTGTCAAAACCGTCGACGGTTCGACCTTCTCCGCTCGCTGGTTCATCGATTCCTCAGGACTCGCGGCGCCGGTTCTGGCGCGTGAATTCAAACTGCCCGCCATTGAATTTGGACCGCCCAAGGTCGCTGTGTGGACATACTTCAGAGTGAAGGAAGCGGTGGAAGGAACGACCCTGTATGTGGATCCCGCGCCCTCGGAATACCTGGAATGGGTTTGGGAGATTCCGATCAGCCCAGACACAGTGAGCGTCGGATATGTGACGACGGGAGCCGCAACTAAGGTGAAACGGGAACAAGGCCTTTCTGTGGAAGACATTTTCCAACAGCAACTGAAGAAGTTCGCCCACTTCGAGCCGCTACTCGACTCCGGCCCTCTCAGCGCCCTGAACGTCACGTCATTTCGATGCAGGACGTATGTTGGAGTTGCCGGTCCGAACTGGCTGATCGCCGGAGAGGCTGCGTCAATGGTGGATCCCATCACAGCCAACGGAGTGACTGCGGCCTTGCGGCATGCGGAGGAGGCAGCCTCGCTCATTCTGAAATTTCGGAATCGCGGCGAGCTTCCAGCTCTGGCGAGAACTTTGTACAGTAGCCGAATCTTGCAGTTTGCCAAGTTCTTTAACAGCGGAATCGAGGAGATCGTTTACGAGCCGAGCGTGAGAAATCGTATCGGAGCACGCCGGGCGGGAACGGTCTACACGAGCCCGGCATGGACCATGAATCTGGTTTACGCCCGTCTCAAACCCCGAGGCGTAGTTTCTACATTTCTCTTCAATTCCGTGATCGGATTCCTTCGCTTCAGCGCCTGGGCCTTCTATCAGTTTTGCCGCCTATTCAGAGAGACCTCGAGTACGTCTGGCTCGGGCGGTGCGGTCGGAGTTCAAGTTTAACGATGGTTGCGGGAAGGGCACGGATCATCGCCTGTCTCTGACTCAGATCTGAAGCACATCTCCCTCGCGCGCGACCATTTCGTACAACACCGGGTTGACGAAGAATCCGATAAACAGCCGCGAGATCAAGCCGGCGACAATGACGATGGCGAACGGTTTCTGAGTGTCGGAGCCGATTCCAGTGGAAAGCGCTGCTGGCAGCAAGCCCAGACACGCGACCAGGGCCGTCATCATGATCGGACGCAGGCGAAGCAGTGACGCTTCGCGCGTGGCATCACGGATGCCCATTCCTTCCAGACGTAGCTTGTTAATGTACGAAACAAGAATGACTGCGGTCTCGACTGAAACTCCGAGCAACGCGAGCAATCCCAAAGCGGAAGAAACGCTAAACGGAGTATGCGTCAGCTTCAGCGCAACCAGGGCGCCGACCGGTTCAGTCATGATCACTCCCAGCGCGATCGTGACCGGGAACTTGAAGTTTCCATACAGCGCAAACAGGATCATAAAAATCAGCACAACGGCCAGGGGGCCGACGAAGTACATCTGGGACCGAGCTTCGAGGAACTGGCTATATTCGCCGCCCCAACTCATCCGATAGCCTTGTGGCAAAATCACCGCTTTGTTGACGGCCGCTTGTCCGTCGTGCACAGCGGTCTCCAGATCGCGGCCCTCGATGCTGTACTGCACGCCGATATAGCGCGAATTATTCTCTCGGTAGATGAATGAAGCGCCGTTCCCCTGTTTGATGTCTGCGAGTTGACTGAGAGGGATTTGCTGCCCATCGGGCGTTCCGACCAGAAGATTTCCGATCTCGTGAGCGCTGCTGCGGAACTGTGGCTGCATGCGGACGACAAGGTCGAACAACTTTTCTCCCTGAATGACTTGCGTCACCGCTTGACCACCAACCGCCGCCGAGATTACAGCTTCCACGTCGGCTACGTTGATTCCGTAGCGTGCAATCTTGTCGCGGTCGACATCCACAAGCAAACTCGGTTGGCCGAGTTCCCGGACGACGGTGAGATCCGTGAAGCCAGGCACGCCGATGAGGGTGTTTTTGATCTGGATGGCCTTGTCTTGAAGAATATTCAGATCCTCGCCGTAGATCTTCACAGCCAGAGAACTCTTCAATCCGGTCAGCGCTTCATCTACGGCATCCTCTGCCGGTTGCGTGTAGTTGAAGATAATTCCCGGGAAGGCGGTGAGCTTTTTGTTCAGCGATTCAATCAGCTCTTTCTTGTCGCTGACGTCGCCGTGCCACGACTTGTCTTTGTAAGCTTTCAACCCGACATAGAATTCGCAGTTAAAAAATCCGGTCGGGTCGGTGCCATCGTCAGGACGTCCGAGTTCCGATCCGACCAAGGTGACCTGTGGGTAAGACATTAGGATGTCGCGAATCTGCGGAGCGATCTTGCTGGCTTCCTCGAAGGAGATCGTATAGGGCATCGTGGCGCGTACCCATAACGCTCCTTCGTCCAAATGCGGCATGAACTCTCCACCGATGAACGGAACCAGGATTAGCGCTGCGGCAAATATCAGCGCTGCAATGACCATTGTGATCTTCGGTCGATCGAGGGCCCAATCCAGTTGTACGGCATACTTGCGTTTCATCCACTCATAAGCGCGATTCTGTTTCTCGCGGACGCCGCCTCGGAACCAATAAGAAGCCAGCACTGGAATCAGCGTCAGGGTGAGAATGAGCGCGCCGACGAGCGCAAAGGACATCGTTTCCGCCATCGGATGAAATAGTTTTCCAGCGGGGCCGCTCAGAGCATAAATCGGCAGATACCCGGCAAGAATGACCGCAACCGAATAGAAGATTGGCCGATCGACATCCTTCGCCGCTGCAAGAATTACTTCGTTCAGTTGGTAGTCTTGGCCCTCCCGCAAGGCGAGTTCGCGGTAAATATTTTCGATCATCACCACCGTGCCATCGATGACGATGCCAAAATCAATGGCGCCGATGGACAGCAGATTTGCCGCCACGTCATGTGCGTGCAGAACGATGAAGGCAAAGAGCAACGAAAGCGGAATCGTCAGGGCAACGATGATGGCGGCGCGAAAGCTGACCAGAAAGAAGATCAGCACGATCAACACAAGCACCATGCCACGAAGCAAATTGTTCTCGACGGTGTCTGTGGTTAGGTCGACAAGGTCGCTGCGGTCGTAATAAGGACGAATCTTTACGTCCGGAGGAAGAATCTGGCGATTTAGTTCCTCCGTCTTAGCTTCCACTCCCTTGAGCACGTTCTGCGTCTGCTCACCGCGCAACATGAGGATGACGCCTTCCACGGCATCATCATTCTTCTGAAACCCGAATTCTCCCAGGCGAGGTGCGTGTCCTATGGTTACCTCACCGACATCGCGCACGCGTATCGGCACACCTTTATTCGCGCCGACAACAATATTTGCGATGTCATCGGTATTGCGAACAAGCCCAATTCCCCGGACGTAATAGAACTGTCCGCCTTGCGAATAAAAGCCACCGCCCGCGTTGGCGTTGTTGGCGGCGAGTGCAGTCGTCACTTGCGGGACCGTCAGGTGATATCCATAGATTCTGGCCGGATCGAGCAGCACTTGATACTGCATGACCGTGCCGCCGAAGCCGGAATCATCTGCAACTCCGTGTACCGACCGATACGCGCGCTCCACCACCCAATCTTCAATCGTCTTCAGTTCCTGCGGAGTGCGATCGGGACTCTCCAGCACGTAGCGGTACACCAGACCGCTCGGGCTGAATAATGGTGCGAGCGATGGAGTGACTCCTGTAGGAAGTGTCGCCTGCGCAAGGCGTTCAAAAACGATCTGGCGGGCGAAATAATCGTTCGTATTTTCTTCGAACGTCAGAATGATGTCGGAGAGCCCATACAGGGAGATTGACCGCATCACCTCCATGTGCGGAACGCCGTTCATCTCCAGCTCCAGAGGGAGCGACACGAGGCGCTCGACCTCTTCGGCAGCATGGTCCGGCCATTGCGTGATGATCTCAACCTGTGGAGGAGAGAGGTCGGGATATGCGTCCACGGGCATCCGCTGGAACGACAGGATTCCGGCGACGGTGATGAACGCGGTCATCATCAGCACCAGAAACCGCTGCCGCAGAGCCGCTTGGACGATTCGATGGATCATTCAGATGCGGTGATGCCGTCCTTACTCGATCAGATTTTCGTTCTGCGCGACAGCATCAGCGCTGAAGCGAATTCGCGAATTGCAGGAACAAGCTGCCGTCTCCGATCACCTGATCGCCGGGATTGAGGCCGCTCGTCACTTCGGTCTGACCGTTCAGACTTTCCCCCAAGGTTACCGAACGCCTGCCGAACTGGTTTCCAGAGGTTGCTGCGTAGACGAAAGGTTGATTTTCGGCGTCGCGGAGAATCGCCGAATCCGGCAGTGCGATCGCATTCTTAATCGTTCCCGCGTTTACCGTCGCTACCACATACATGTCTTTCTTTAATTTCTCGCCTGGGTTGCTGGTCTCGATGCGCGCCTGCAGGGTGCGCGTCGATGGATCGAGCGAAGCTGCAACATAGGCGATCCTGCCTTGAAATACCTGCGAGTACGTATCTGTCTGAATCGTGACCGAATCTCCGACGCGAACATATGGCAGGTCTTTCTGATAGACGTTTACCAATACCCAGACGGTGCTCGTGTCGGAAATCATGAAGCATTGCGTAGCGCCCGGCTGGATAAGCTGTCCGGCGGCCACATCCTGCTCGACGACTTCGCCGTTGATCGGCGCTTTGACCGGAACTTCGTAGGAAGGTGGACTCTGGACCAGCGCATCCGGATCCGTGATTCCCAAGACCTTGAGAGCAGCGAGAGCCGCCACCAAGTCGCCGCCAGCTTGCGTCTCCGCCGATTGCGCCTGCTCCAATGTCTGCTCGGCAATCGCTTTGTGGTCGTACAAATCCTTGGCGCGCGCGTAGGCTTTTTCCGCCAAGGCATATGCGTCTTTGGCTTTCAAGTAATTCGTACGTAGCTGCGAGTAATCGGGGCTGGAGACGAACAGCAACGGCTCGCCTTCGTGCACATGCTGACCCGGAACGACGACGATTCTGTTCACCGGCCCGCTCACCTGGGAGATCACAGGAATTGTCCGGAACCCGTTGTAGGCGACGGCTCCTGTAAGGCGAAGAGATCGAGTGAGCGATGTCGGCTGAACTTTCAGCACCTGCACGTGCGACATCTGCTCGGGAGGAATGCTGAAAAGTTCGGCATTGGCCGAGGTCTTTGGGTTGACGGAAGCATTGGAACCAGCTCCCTCGCAACCCGCAAGCGCCAGCAGGCCGGCAAGAATAGCTACCCATACTAGAGAAAGTTGCCCGCGGTTCTCAGCCCTGCGCCTGTTCATGGCAGGTTCCTCGTTCCCAGTGCTTCCTTTAATTGCTCCAATGCAGTCATATAAGAGGCTAAAGCTTGACGATAGGCCAATTGCGTAGACCTGAAGCTGCGCTCTGCGTCGAGAAAGTCCAGCAGGCTGGCCGCGCCGCGCTTGTAAGCATACTCGCTGATGTCGCGCGAATCCTGCGCTTGTTTGAGATAGCCCGAGGTATAGAGTTGCACCACCTCATCATTGCTCTGTACAGCCTCATAAGCGTTAGCTACATCAGAGAGAACCGTATCGCTGGCCATTTGTTCCTGCTCTTGCGCCTGGGTCAGCGCGTAATTGGTACGCGCGATTTCTCCCTGGTTTCGGTCGAAAATCGGCAGAGCAAAGTTTGCGAAAATTGATGCAGTGTTCTCGCCGGAAACGTGGGTGAAATCGTACGTTCCGGTGACGTCAACCTTGGCATTTGCTTTTGCCAGTCCCACCTGGCTCTTGGCGGCGGTTATGCCCAATTCTGCCGCACGAAAATCGGGGCGTTCTCGCAACGCTTGCGCTTGTAGATCCTCAACTTTAGCCTTAAGCGGCTGATATCCCAGATCGCCAATCACATCAAAATTGGCCGGCACAGCGTCATATCCGAGGAATTCCCGAAGCCCCACCAAAGCTTGCACTTTCGCCAGCCGGGCTGACGATACATCCGTCTGAAACTGCAGCAACTGCAGACTGATCTTCAGGTAGTCGCCTTCTCCGATGTACCCAGCCTTGAGTTGCTGCTGGCTGATGTCGACGGTCTGTTGGAATCCCTTCAGGTCATCCAAGGCAAACTGCAGAGTCGATTCCGCCAGCAAAACGCTGACGAACTGTTGACCGACGTTGAAGGCCAGGGTCCGTTCCGCATCTGCAACCTGGGCTTTGGTGACGGCCGTCGCATCTCGGGCTGCCTGCAGACGATGCTGGCGTTTGCGCCCACGCTCGAACAGGTAACTGATCCCGATATCGAATTGCTGCGTCTGATCGAGATTCTGGCCGGAAAAATCTTGTGGACTGAAAAACGGTACGAACTGCGTGTCGACGCCTAAAGTGGGGTTGGGACGCAGATTGGCAGTAATTTCCTGCGCTTGGTTTTGCAGAATCTGGGTTCTGGTCGCGCGCAGCGCATGATTATGGGCCAACGCCAAATCGATGGCTTGGTCCAGAGTGATCAGCGTTGGACCTTGCCCAAGCGCCACCCCTCCCGGCAGGGGGAGGAGCACAGCCGTCGCGGCAACTCTCAGAAAGAGCCTGGAACGCATAAGGTCAAATCAAATTATGTCATCTGGGGCTTCCAGATGGGCGCCGACACAAAGGCTCTCAAGAGCAAGCAGCGTGCGGAGCCGCAACTTCCATCCCCAAGTTTACAGATTTGACCCGCTGAAGCCATTGTAAGTCCGGAGCGGTGGCCGGAGACTGTCAAATTAGATGCAGAGCCCGAGTCGTCATGTTGTCCGAACTCGGCCATCGCCATCCATCTTGGCGCCGATAGTGCGGGTGTTTACGCTGGTTTCTGATCCGAGAAAGTTTCCGAACGCCCATCCCAGAAAATCTTCTTCCCCGTCCAGTACGACTCAGCTGCCATCATGCACGCGACCGAGTGCGCGAAGCCCGCGTGTACCGTCGCATGGGGTTGCTGTCGTGATCGCATGCACTCAAACCAGTTTGCCATGTGCTCCAGGCTCAGATCATCGATGCCCATCGGAGGTAATCCCGTCTGGCCCGGTACTTGAATGAATTCTGATGTTCTCTTCTGATCGATGTCGGAGTCATCCTCATGCGTGCCCTTTTCTTCGATCAATTGATAGCGCGGGCTGCCTTCTCCGCCGATATTAATGAGAGTCGCCTTCTTCCCCATGTAACGCGTAAAGCTGGGGGCGTCGTTGCCGAAGCTGGTCGAATAACTCACCAGAAATCCTTTCGGATACTCGAGCAGTGTCTGGAATGTGTCGGCCGTCTCGCGCCCATCGTGCCATGCGAAAACGCCTCCATGCGATACCACTGACGTCGGGTAGTTGTCGTCCATAAACCAGTGCACTCCGTCGATCGCGTGGCTTATCCACTGGTCCGGAATGCCGCTGGAAAATTCCTTATACAACCGGAATTCGAAATATCGCTGTGGATCGAACGGCCGCGCCGGCTTCGTCATCAGCCACGCACTCCAGTCGGTATCCTGCTCGCGAATCTGCTTCACCTCCGGACGTCCTCGCCACCGCGGGCCGTGATAGTTCCAGACGATCTCGACTTTGCTGACATCGCCGAGAGCGCCGCTCTGCGCCACTTTTTGCGCCGCTATTTGATATGGTTCGCTGCGATGTTGGGTGCCAACCTGAACGATCGTCTTGGCCTGAATCACCGCATCCCGCGCGGACTTCACTTCCGCCAGAACGTTGCCCATTGGCTTTTCCACGTACGCGTCTTTGCCCGCCGCCGCCGCGAGCTTCAAGATCGGCGAATGCGTATGTTCCGGCGTAGAGATCAACACTCCATCCACGTCTTTCAGGGCGAGTAGCTCTTCAGGACGTTGCAGCCCGCGCGGAGCTCTCCCGTAATAGCCAGAGTTGGTAGCCACGGCCTTCGCACGGTTCACCGTCCACAGGTCGCAGACGGCGGTCATCTCAACGTGATGGCTGTCTTTAAGCTTCGACGCGATCAGGTCGAGATCGTGACCGCGGTTCCCATTGCCGATATGCCCCAGCGAAATGCGATCATTCGCGCCGACAATGTTTGCGTAAGACGAGGCCGTGCGAGGGAGTATGGCACTTCCCGCAATCGCGACAGCGGATTTACCGAGAAAGTCTCGGCGGTTCATCGACGACGGATCGCTCATAAGTGGCTCCAGGAAAACGCAATTGAAATAAACAGAAACTAGCTGCGAACAAACCGCTGCGCGCCCCAACGAAGCTAATCTACCGCTCTACTACGAACTCACCTTCAGCCCGTCCGGCACAAGAGGCAGTCCTCGTAACCGCACGCCAGTCGCGTCAAATATCGCGTTGGCTATCGCGGGAGCAAGACCGATCATAGGACATTCTCCAGCGCCAACCGATGGAATATCCTTGCGATCCAGAAGAACCGTTTCCAGCACCGGAACATCACTGAACCGCGGCACGCGATATTCCGACAACCTGCCGTTCAGAATCTTTCCGTTTTCGAATTCAATGGCTTCAAATAAAGCTCCGCCCAGCCCTTGCACGTTCGATCCTTCGATTTGGTTGCGAAGCCCATCTGGATTCACGATCGCCCCGCACTCGAACGCAGAGACCACGCGAACCACCTTCACATCGCCACTGCTACGGTCAACGTGAACCTCGGCAAATGTCGCGATATTCCCAAGCTTTTCGTAACCGCCCCCCATGCCGAATCCTTGCCCAGCGGTCTTGCTCTTTCCCCAGTCAAACTTTTTGGCTGCCGCTTCGAACACAGCGCGCAACCGCTCATCTTTCAGATTCTTCAAGCGGAATTCCAGCGAATCCATTTTGACCGCATGTGCGAGTTCATCCATGTGCGACTCGCGAGCGAAGTGATTCGCGGTCGCTGCCAGCGCTCGATACGATCCCTGCCTCAGAGGCGAGCGCACGGCGTGAAACACGATTCGTTGATTCGGAATTTCATAATACGTACGAATGCCGGCGGAACCCGAGTTGTAGTTGTGAAACTCCCAGGCGGTTATAGTTCCGTCATTGCGAACACCGCTGCTCACATCGATGACGCCCGCCGGGCGGAAATAGGCCCACGAGAACTCCTCTTCCCGCGTCCACACAACCTTCACCGGACGCTTCGCCGCACGGGCCAATCGAGCTGCTTCGATCGCAGTCTCCCCGGTGTGCTTGCCGCCGTATCCTGAGCCCGTATCCGGCATCAAAACGCGCACGTGATCTTCGGGGATATGAAACGCTTCGGCAAGCTGTCCGCGCACGCCGAACGGCCGTTGCGTTCCCGTCCAAACCGCTAATCGATCCCCATCCCATTTCGCCAGCGCAGCGCGAGGTTCGAGCGGAACGTGCGCGATGTAACGGACAGTGTAGGTTTGCTGCAGCTTGTGATCCGCGGAAGCCATCGCCTGGTCCACTGCGCCCACATCGTAGCGATCGCCGTCCCCCGTAGGATCTTTACCCTCGGTCGTGTTCTTGCGCAGATAGTCGAACAATTCCTTATTCGAGGGCTGTGGCTCGGATTTCCATTCTGCGCGGATGGCGTCGATCGCAGAGGCAGCAAGTTGCGAACTCGGCGCGGCTACTCCTACAAAGTTGCCGTCGTGTACAACTACTGCGCCCATCTGCTCTGCCTTCTGTGTGTCCGCGGATAGCAACGTAGCGTCGAAAGCCGCAGGACGCAGGATCTTCCCATAAAGCATGTCAGACAGCTTTTGGTCTGAGGGATAACGGTGCCGTCCAGTCACGAAGTCCCGGCCGTCGACCTTCCGCGCGGACTGCCCCGCGACTTTCCACTCCGTCGCAGGAATCAGAGCCTGCTCCGACGTTACGTCCTGCGTGATCTGTTGTCCTTTTGTCAGATCCGCGTATTTAACCGACCGTCTACTCTTTGTGTCAGTGATCCTGCCATCATCGGCGATCAAAGCCCTTCGATCCGTATTCCACTGTTGGGCTGCGAGTCCGATCAACGTTTCGCGCGCGGCTGCCGCAACTTTCCGGAGTTGCAGGTTCATTGTTGGAGTGGTTCGGCTCCCGAAAGTTCCCATGTCAAACGGAGTGAGCTGCGTATCGCCCATTACCAGATCAATCTGATCGATCGGCACATGAAGCTCTTCTGCAACCGCCTGGCTTAGAGACGTCCGGATGTTCTGGCCCATCTCGGCTTTACCGGTGTACACGCTAATCTTGCCGTCTTCTCCGATATGAAGCCATGCCCCGATCTCTTTTGGCAGCGACTCTCCGCGTCGTTGGCCGCCGCCCGATTCCTGCGCGAGGACCTCCGGTTTTAGAATGGAAACAACGAGCACTCCGGCGCCCAGGAACTTGAAAAAATCTCGCCGATCCACATCGAATCGGTAGGGAGCCGGCGCCCTGAGTTCGTAGCGCTCGGGCTCTAAATAGAGTTGCGTTTGTTGTCTCTCGCTCATCGGCCGGCCGCTTTCCCGACCGTCGAACCCTTTGATGCAGCCGTCTGAATTGCGCTGACAATTCGCGGGTAGGTTCCGCACCGGCACACGTTGCCATCCATGAAGTCAACAATCTCACTCGCACTCGGATTCGGGTTTCGCTTCAGCAGCGCGACCGCCGACATGATCATCCCCGACGTGCAGTATCCGCACTGCATGGCTCCCACTTCCAGAAATGCCTCCTGCACCGGATGAAGATGATCTCCGGTGGCCAGCCCTTCGATGGTCGTAATTTGCTTTAGAGCTACAGTTCCGACCCGCGTAATGCAGGAGCGCTGTGATTTTCCGTCTATCAAGACGGTGCATGCCCCACACTGTCCTTCTCCGCAGCCATATTTGCTTCCGGTCAGATCCAGTTGTTCCCGCAACACACTGAGCAAGCTGGTTTGAGGCTCGGCGTCGACCGTATAAGACTTTCCATTGATCGCGAGATGAATCGTAGCCATGCCAAACTCCAGAGCGAAGAGACTGCTATCGAGGAGATGTTGAGAACTGCCTTACAAGAATGATATACCCGCAAAAACGCCGAAGCGGAGAGTTCGACACGAAAGAATCGCTGTGCTTTCCGGAAGAACGGTCCTGTGCGACTACGAAACATTCAGGATAAGAAAACCGAGCAGAAGCGGAAGAACCGTTTCTGCTCGGTCGAAAACGAAGACCGCATCCGTCTTTCGCGTCTTATGACTTGATGGTCTTCGACGCCGCGTCCCACGTGACAGGCTTTTTACGGAAGTACGACTCGTTCGCCATGTGGCATGCGATTGCCGCGTTATTGCCGAACACCGCGTCCTCGGTTACCGG
>Ga0206813_1087_pt1 | contig 22401 bp, 20 predicted proteins | sample Alteio_BWOrgCont_92_FD_152856 | JGI IMG/M metagenome (GOLD analysis project Ga0206813, IMG submission 152856) | Enriched cells from forest soil in Barre Woods Harvard Forest LTER site, Petersham, Massachusetts, United States -... | ecosystem: Environmental > Terrestrial > Soil > Temperate forest >...
ATCATGCCGGCAATTAAATTTTTCGGGCAGCTTTCCGGAAATACTCCGATCTATCCGGCGACCATTCCGATTCCGCTCATGACCCCGGATGATTTGTGGCGAAGCTACATCCGCCCGATGGGCGCAGGAGCCGTGGCAGCCGCGGGCTTGATCACGTTGATACGCACCATGCCCACGATTATTTCGGCGCTGCGATCGGGGTTGAAAGATATTCGTTCGCAGAGTGGGGCGGAAGCGGTGGCGCCTAGCCGCATTGAAGATGATATGTCGATGCGCACGGTGGTCGTGGGCTCGATCGTGATTATCGCCATGATGTGGGTGCTGCTCACCTTCCATCCGATGCAGGGCGCCGACACGACCTGGTACCAGAATTTATTTGCGGGTTTCTTCGTGGTTGTGTTCGGATTTTTATTTGTGACCGTGGCTTCGCGGATCAGCGGCCTCTTGGGCAATTCGTCGAACCCCGTCAGCGGCATGAGCATCGCCACCCTGATGGCCACGTGCGGCATTTTCTTTTTTGCCGGCTGGACCGCGCCGAATTACGCCGTGCTGGCTTTGACGATTGGCGGAGTGGTTTGCATCGCGGCAGCGATTGCTGGGGCTACTTCGCAGGATTTGAAGACGGGGTATCTCGTTGGCTCGACACCATGGAAGCAGCAACTTGGATTGTTGATCGGCGTCACTGTGTCGACGATTGCGATTGGCGGCACCCTGAATCTGATGAACACGGGTCTTGAGCGATATTTGCCGGCGAAGTTGCCGGTGAACATCTCTGCGTTGCCGACGGGCGTGCAGATCGAGCGCAATTCGTTCATGTATCAGGGCAAGAACTACATTTTGATTAATTCGCTGGGCTCGCATGAAATTCCCGACGGCGAATATTTGTATGACCGCGATTCGAAGCAGATTGAAGTCCAGTGGGCGCAGGGAATTGGCAGCGACAAAGCGCCGGCGCCGCAGGCTCGTCTCATGGCTACGGTGATCAACGGAATTTTGAATCAGCGATTGCCCTGGCGATTGGTTTTCATGGGTGTGGCCCTGGTCGTGGCCATTGAGATTTTGGGCGTGCGCTCGCTGGCCTTTGCGGTGGGCTCTTATTTGTCGATTGGCACCACGGCCGCGATGTTCGCCGGAGGATTAGTGCGTTGGGCCATTGAGGCTAGCGCTAAGGAGAAAACGGAGGAGAGCGAGGCTAGCCCTGGGGCGCTTTATGCAAGTGGATTGATTGCTGCTGGCGGCGTGTTTGGATTGTTGGCAATTGTGATTAATTTGTTTCAGGATCCGGATTTGAGTTCGCATGTGCCGCATTGGATGGTGGCTTCGCTGCATTTGCCCTGGTCGCCCACTTTGCTTTCGATTGGGCCAAACTTTTTTCCAAAGATTGCCGGATCTTCGTTGGTGGGAATCATAATGTTTCTATTGCTGGCGCTTTCACTGTTCATTAGTGCGCGGAAAAAATTGAATTAGGACGCCGGCCCGGTCTTTCGTAGCGCCGGCGTCCCGCCGGCTCTTACGAGCACGATTGCGCTAAAGGCAATCGAAATGGCGGGATACGAAATCTGACTACAGCCCTCTTTTTGTACGTGTGAGCGCCGTCCGTATTTTTCGCCTTCAACTAATTCTATCTTCGTAAGAGCCGGCGGGACGCCAGCGCTACGGGGGATGCCGGCGGCGTCGCTTCTTTGACAGTGGCGGCTCGCTGTGGCTAGACTTGTTGCGCGATGGGTGGTTTCCGCAATTACGGTCCTCGATTTAATCTGCGCGGTGCGTTTCCCCGGGGAATTAAGACGCTGATTATCGCCTGCGCGGTGGTGTTTCTCGGGCAGACGTTGGTGGCGTTGTTTGGCGGACAGGACGCTTACCGCTGGGTGAACAATCATTTCGGCTTGATGACTGTCGAAGTGACGCACTTTGGCTTCGTTTGGCAGCTTTTTACCTACTTGTTCCTGCACGGCGGCATCATGCATCTTTTGCTGAACATGCTTTTTCTGTGGATGTTCGGCAAAGATCTCGAAATGGCATGGGGGACGCGCCGGTTTTACACCTACTACTTCACGTGCGGTGTCGGCGCTGGGCTCGTGGAAGTGATCGTGAAGACGATCATCGATCCCCACGGCGTGGGAACGTCGACGATTCCTACAATTGGCGCGTCGGGCGCCATTTACGGAATTCTGCTCGCAGCAGCAATTGTGTTTCCGGATCAGCAAGTGTGGATCATTCCATTTCCGGTCACGTTGCCGATGAAAGTTTATGTGCTGATCATGGGCGCGCTGGAATTTTATTTTAGTTTAAGTTCAGGCGGCGATAGCGTCAGCCATATTTGCCATCTCGGAGGCATGCTGGTCGGATTTCTGTACTTGCGGCGCGGCTCGTATTTTTACGGCTTCCGGAATAAATATTCAGACTGGCAGCGCCAAAGATTACGGAAGAAATTCGAAGTTTATACGCGGGAACATCAGGACAAGCCCCCGTCGCGCCCCGACAATTGGGTGAATTGAGCGGCGACTATTCGCCGATACGGTGTAGCCGCATCATGTTTGTGCTGCCGGTGGTGCCTAACGGCGTGCCCGAGATGATTCCGATTACGTCGCCTTTTTGAACTACCTTTTCTTCCAGCAGGCGTTTTTCTGCCGCTGCTACCAGTGCGTCTATGTTTCTTAGATGGACTATCGAGCGCGGGCGGACGCCCCAATAGAGGCTGATGCGGCGGCGCGTCTCTTGGTTCGGGCTGAAGGCGATGATCGGGGCGCGCGGACGATATTTGGAGACTAGCCTTGCGGACGAACCGGATTCGGTGAACACCGCTATCGCTTTCATGTGCAATTCTTCGGCGGCGTGGCAGATGGCTTCGGCGATTGTTTCGTTGATGTGCAGTTCGGTGAAGCGGGCTGGGCGTTGAGGCTCGGTGATGCTGGCTTCGGCTACGCGGATTATGCGATCCATCATTTCCACCGACTCGATCGGGTAGCGGCCCACGGCAGTCTCGCCCGAAAGCATCAACGCGTCGCTGCCGTCAAAAATCGCATTGGCCACGTCGGAGGCTTCAGCCCGAGTGGGGCGGGGATTTTGCGTCATGGAATCGAGCATTTGCGTCGCGGTAATTACCGGGACCAGAGTGTTGCGGGCGCGGGAGATGATTTGCTTTTGCACAACCGGGACTTGCTCGGGATTCATTTCCACGCCGAGATCGCCGCGAGCCACCATCACCCCGTCCGCCACGCTCAGAATTTCATCCAGATTTTCGATCGCTTCCGGCTTTTCCAACTTGGCGATCACGGGAGTAGTTTTTCCCGCGCGCGCCACGGCGGCTTTGGCGGCTTTCACGTCGCGCGCGGAGCGGACGAAACTCAGCGCCAGATAATTCACGCCCAGGCTCAGCGCAAACACCAGATCTTTGCGGTCTTTGGGAGTCAGCGAAGGAATATTCAATTTTACGCCGGGAAGATTGATGCCCTGATGCTCGCCCAGCTCGCCGCCATCCTCCACGCGCGTGATTACTTTGCGCCCTTGCGTCGATTCGACGCGCAAAGCAATCTCCCCGTCGCTCAGAAGAATGCGATCGCCCTTATGCACCGCGTGCGGGAGTTCCTGAAATGTGGTACTGACGCCGTCGCAATTCCCGAGGATGTTCTCCGTGGTGATTACGAATTTCTGGCCCACGCTCAAATTGATCTTGCCGCCGCCTGCCAGCTTGCCGGTGCGGATTTTCGGGCCTTGCAGATCGCCCAGAATGGCGATTGGTTTTTCGTGGATGCCGGAAGCTCGCCGGATGGCGGCCACTCTTTGAGCATGCTCGGCTGGAGCGCCGTGCGAGAAATTCAAGCGCGCAACGTCCATGCCCGCACGGACCAGGCGATCGACCATCTCCGGCTTCGACGTAGCTGGCCCGATAGTGCAAACAATTTTTGCTCTGCGATTTTTCGACGACATCTAATTCCTTTCAGTCGGCGTCTCAAATTTTAGCTGAAGGGGTTACGCTTTGTCAGGGCATGACTTTAGTCATGCCGCAAATACCTCAAAAATGATCCGGCTTTAGCCGCTGTGGGCGTGTTTTTCGAGTCCTCAAAATAGCGCCAGAAAGCGGGACCGAAAGGCGGGAGGGCTAAAGCACCCTTCCCTACTGGGAAACCGCGAAACCTATCACTATGTGATCCAGGAATAGGACGCCTTTGCGGAAGCTGTCGATTGGCAGGCGCTCGTCGTCGGCGTGCATGCGCATTACTTCGGCTTCTGGCAGCGGGAACGGCAGCAGGCCGTACGCTTTTACGCTGCGTAGGCGCAATTGTTGCGAATCGGTGGCGCCGGTGGACATCATCGGAATCACTGTGACGCCGGGAAATTCGTTCGCCGCAGTTACCGTGATTTCGTTAAAGAAATCGGAATCTACCGGTGAAGACGGCGCGGGCTGGCCGATCGAAGTCTGCGGCTCAAAATGAACTTGCGGATCATTCACGAGTTGCGTGAGTTTGCCGAGCAGCGGCTCGAGCAAATTACCGGGAAGCAGGCGAATGTTGAGCGTGGCGCGCGCCATCGATGGCACTACGTTGGCGCGAATGCCGGCTTGCAACATGGTGGGCGCGATGGTGTCGCGCATCATGGAATTCCAGATGGGACTTTGCGAAATGATTCGCGCGGCGTGTTCCTGGCGCTCGGACGTTTCTAGCGCGCGCATCCATTTGCTGGTCTCGTCGTCTTCGATTTTGGCGAGGCCTTCGAAATAAGCGCGGGTGATGGTGTTAAGTTGGATGGGAGCTTCGTAGCCGCCGATTTTTTCTACCGCGGCAGAAAGATGAACCACCGCGTTGTCGGGACGCGGGATCGAGCCGTGGCCGGATGTCCCCGTAGCGATTACGTTCACGTTAACCGGAACTTTCTCCCCGGCTTGAATGCCCACGTATTGAACTTTTCCGTTCGAGACGATCACCCGGCCTTCTTCATTGATCGCATAGGCCGCGGCGATTTTGTCCCAATGCTTTTGCACCGCGAAAATCATGCCGTCATTGCCGCCCGCTTCTTCATCGCCTTCCGCCAGCAGAATCACGTCGCGATTCAGGTGCGCGTTGGTGCGTTTCAGCATGATGAAGACGGCCAGATTCGCGGCGAGCATGCCTTTATCGTCGATCACGCCGCGCCCATATATATAGTTGTCCTTGATCACGCCGGCGAAAGGATCGACCGTCCACTTCGTTGTGTCGACGCCGACCACATCAAGATGCGCCATTAAAATCAATGCGCGCGAGGGATCAGGAAACGGGCCGGCATTCAGCCGCGCCACGAGAAAGCCGCGGCCCGGCGTGCTTTCAAAAATCTCGAAAGGAATATTTTCCTTCTGCAGCACCGTGCCGATATATTTCGCCGCCACAAGCTCGTTGCCAGGCGGATTAGTAGTGTTGATGCGCACTAGATCTTGCAACCAGACCAGCGCTTCATCGGTAATGTGCGTGATGTCCGTCGACGGCGGCGCTTGCTGCGCGGCCGGTTGCGCGGGCGGAGGAGTTTGCTGCCGCGACTGCGCGAAACTCGCCGGCGCGACGAGCGTTGCGGTGAATAGGCACGCCACTGCGGCCTTCAGAAAATTTCGGAACATCCACACCCCCCAGAAAATGGACTACCGGGCAGATCACGTGCGACCATTTCATCGTAGCATGAGCCTCCGCGCGCCGCCGCCCCTCGTGACCCGGCGTGCTCAGCGAAGCAATTGACCATCCGTTAGGCCACGTGGCAGCATCAAAGCTTTCCGGGGACGTTCGGGTCCAGAGAGGTACTCATGAAGAGGCAAAATTGGATACGTGCGGCCGCGCTGGCCATTCTAACGATTGGTCTGGCGGTACCGCCCGATGCCTGGATCGCCTGGGCGCAACAACAAGACAACGGCCCGATCAAGCCGCCGCAGCCGCCCGGCGCGGCGCCTACGGCGCCCGCTCAGCCAACGAATCCGCCCACGCCGCAACAAGATGACAAGAAACCGGAATATCAGCTATCGATTACCTCAAACCTCGTAAACGTCGACGCAGTCGTCACCGATCAAGACGGAAATATCATTACGGGATTAAAGCGCCAGAATTTTCGCGTCAGCGACAATGGCGAGCCGCAGCAGATCACCAATTTCGCGCCCACCGATGCGCCGATCACCATCGTGCTGTTGATGGAGTTCAGCAACGTTGGCGGCGGATGGTTCGCGCAATATGCGAAATATTGGACATACGGATTCCTCGGCCATCTCAATAAGAACGATTGGGTCGCGTTGATCACCTACGATCTGAATCAGCACATCGAAGTGGATTTCACGCAGAACAAAGAAGAAGTGCAGGAAGCAATCTCCAGTTTATTTTTCCCAGGATTCAGCGAGTCGAATACTTTCGACGCCGTGCTGGACACGGTGGACCGCCTCCAAGACGTGAAAGGGAAGAAATCGATTCTGCTGCTAGCCACCGGCACGGACACTTTCAGCAAACATACGTTAGATCAGACTCTGAAGCGCCTGAAGAACACGGATGTCACGATTTTTTGCGTAGGGACGGCCGAGGATCTTCTAGTGCGCACCAACCGCGACGGCGGCGTCGGCTATTTGCAGGCGAAAAATCAGCTTAGCACTTTCGCCAGATTAACCGGCGGCTTCGCCTGGTTCCCGCGATTCGATGGCGAGCTCCCAGGAATCTTCAGCTCAGTCACGGCATTCTTGCGCAATCAATACACGATCGGCTTCGTCCCATCGAACACCACGCACGACGGCAAGTACCACAAGCTAAAAGTAGAAGTGCTCGACGACAAAGGCAATCCGCTGACGGTAACCGACAAGAAAGGAAAGCCGCGCAAGATTGTCGTCTACGCCCGCGAAGGCTACACCGCAATTTCAGGATCCGTCGGCGACTAGTAGGGGCGGGGGTTCACCTCCCGCCCGGTTTGGCCTTGGGTGTTCGCCGGGAACAAAGCGCGACTCGTCGCGTCGTTAATATCCTCGTTCGAAATCGATTTTGTTAATCAATTCTTCGCCCGCGAACCAAAACTCCAGATTTTTCAGCAGTAGCTGCGTTTGACGTGGCCAGAGATGTTCGCTGGCGGCGGCCAAGTGCGGCGTGATCAGAATGTTCTTGAGACGCCAAAGCGGGCTTTCTGCCGGAAGCGGCTCTTCCGCGGCTACATCCAGAGCGGCCCCCGCGATTCTGTTCTGTTCCAGCGCCGCGGTCAGCGCCGCTTCATCGATCAACGAGCCTCGCGCCACGTTGACCACGATCGCCGTCGGCTTCATGGCCGCAAATTGGCGCGGGCCCAACAGATTATTTGTCGCCGGAGTTTCCGGAGCGGCGACCACTACGTAATCCGCCCGCCCCAAAGCCGCTTCCAGTTGCGTTGCCGGATAAATTTTGCCGGCAAGAGAATTGTCGCCGATGCCCGATCGAGTCACGGCCTGGATAATCATTCCGAAAGCTTGTGCGCGCCGCGCAATTTCTTTTCCGATCGCGCCAAGCCCGATCAACAGCAACACGGCGCCATGAAGTTCTCCCGGCCGCGGCTTGCCATCCCAGATTTCCTGCTGCGCCCAACGATGATTCTGTTGCTGGCGCAGCGCCTCCGGAAATTTGCGGCTCAGGCTAAGCATCATCCCAAGCACGTGCTCAGCGATGGGAATACTGTGAACGCCGCTAGCATTGGTGACCAGAATCCCGCTCTCGCGCAGCGCCGGATAAGTGAGCTGCGCCACGCCAGCGGCCGTCGAGTGAATCCATTTTAATTGGCGCGCCCAAGGCAACTGGTGCGGGCGAATGGAATAGCCCACGAAAATCTGCGTGTCAGGAAGTTCCGCTTCGAGCCTTTCGTAATTCGGTAAATGCACCACGCGCATTTCCGGCCAGCGCTCGCGCACCGCGTCCGCCATCGACGCGGGCGGGCGCCACAATTCGAACGGATGCCACACGCAAATCACCAGCTTCGTCTCTGAGGGTGACGGAACAAGTCCGGCACGATTTGAGTTGGTTGCCATGTACTCGCGCTGAGATCCTTAGGGCCCGAAATGCGCGGGCCCGCAGGATGACATTCTCCCCCGCGGCGTGGGCTCGCAGCATGAGACCCTCCTCGCCGAGCGATGGGAAAAAGCTACGGTTGCTGCGGCCGCTGTGACTTCTGCGTGTCTTGCGGTTCCTTGTGCCTGGGCTTGAACCAGTTCGCGGCGAGATCCTGCCACTCCGGATTGGACTTTTCAATGAGCGCAATTTTCAGGCTTCTATTCCAACTCTTCAGCTGCTTTTCACGGGCGATGGCATCGCGGATGTCGCCGAATTCCTCGACATAGATCAAGCGCGTAATTTTGTAACGCTGCGTGAATCCAGGAATCAATTTCATCTTATGCTCGTAAATGCGTCGTTCAATATCACTCGTCACGCCGATGTACAGCGTTCCCGACGCATTCGTCATGATATAGACATAGCCCGATCTCACAGCGCAGTTCCGCTCAGCCTCTGGTCCCAAAGGCGGCTGTCAAGCGTGACGGCATCGTCTGCTCGGCGTGCCACCCGCGATGGCATTCTCATTTCGGCGTGCCACGCGTGATGTCATCCTGAGGCCCCGCGCCTTTCGGGGCCCTAAGGATCTAAGCGTATGCGCCAAATCAAGTCCGGCGTCATTCGACATCTCGCATCTGCCCGTTACTTCTCCGTCGCGCGTAAGTCGCGGCCGGTCATTTCGATTGGTTCTGGTTGGCTGATGATTCCCAACAGAGTCGGCGCGATATCGCGCAGCGAACCGTTCGCATTGAGTCTCGTAGAGGAATTTTCTGTGGCGAGGATGAACGGAACCGGATTCGTCGTGTGATACGTATGTGGGCCGCCAGTTTTCGGATCGATCATGGTTTCGGCGTTGCCGTGATCGGCGGTGATGATCCAAGCCCCGCCTTTGGGCTTGAGCGATTGATACAGGCGGCCGAGACACTGGTCCACCGTTTCGACGGCCTTGATCGTAGCCTCGAGTTTGCCGGAGTGGCCAACCATGTCGGCGTTGGCGTAATTCATGATGATGGCGTCGAAATCGCCTTTGTCGATCGCTTTCACCACCGCGTCGGTGATTCCCGCGGCGGACATTTCTGGTTTTAGATCGTAGGTGGCTACTTTTGGCGACGGAACCAGCAGCCGCTCTTCGCCGGGATACGGTTTCTCCACGCCGCCATTGAAAAAATAAGTTACGTGCGCATATTTCTCGGTTTCAGCCACGCGCAGGTTTTTGTAATTCAATTCGCCGAAAACCTGTGCCAAAATGTGCTCGAGTTTTTCCGGCCCCTGCACGTAACGCAGCCAGGGCCAGACTTTTTCGTATTGGGTCATGCCAACGTAGAAAAGATTCTTCGGGCGATCCGGATCGGCAAATTCCTTGAATCCCGGCTCGGCGACGGCCCGCGTCATTTGCCGCGCACGGTCCGCGCGGAAATTGAAGAAAATCACGGCGTCGTCATCGCGAATCACCGCGCGCGGGATTGCCGCCCTGCCAGGCGCCGCCGCTTCGGTGATTCCCACCGGCACAATGAATTCATCGGTGACGCCTTTTTCGTAAGCGGCGCGAACCGCCGCGATGGGATCGCTGAAAGTAATTTCCGATTGGCCGTGCACCACCGCGCGATAGGCTTTCTCAACGCGCTCCCAGCGATTATCGCGATCCATGGCGTAATAACGCCCGCTCACGGAGGCGATGCGGCCAACGCCCAACTCGCGCATTTTTTGCTCGAGCTGCTGCAGGAAGCCAAGCCCGCTCTCGGGCGGCGTATCGCGTCCATCGGTGAAGCAATGCACGAAGACGCGCTCGACTTTATTTTCCCGCGCCATGCGCAGCAGCGCGACGAGATGCTCGATGTGCGAATGCACCCCACCATCGCTCACCAGGCCTAGCAGATGAAGCTGGCGGGTGCGTCCGCGCTGCATGGCTTCCAGCAGCAACGGCTGGCGGAAGAATTCGCCGCTGGCAATCAACGCATCGATGCGCGTCACGTCCATTTGCACGATGCGGCCGGCGCCCATGTTCATGTGGCCCACTTCGCTGTTGCCCATCTGTCCCTCAGGCAGGCCGACGAATGGGCCAGAGGTATGAATCAGCGTATTCGGAAAAGTTTTGAGCAGATGATCGTAATTCGGCTTGCGAGCCAGCGCGATGGCGTTGCCTTTTGTTTCCGCGGAGTAGCCCCAGCCGTCGAGGACAGTAAGTACAACCGGTTTTGGTCGGCGCATGTTCGCCTGTAGAATACACGGAACGAGTTGGCCGCAGAAGCCCGGCTTGGGCAGCTCAAGAAATCAATTGGGGAGGAACTTCCAATATGCCAGCCACAGGTGAGATGCGCATGCCCTCGCCAGATCTGTTTTTTCAGACCGCGCGCGCCTATCAAGGCACCGCCGCAATTAAAGCCGCCATCAATCTCGATGTCTTTCGCGCCATCGGCGAAGGCGCCACGACCGCCGCTGAAATCGGCCGCCGCGCCGGAGCGTCCGAACGCGGCACGCGGATTCTGTGCGATTTTCTGGTGATTCTTGGATTCCTTACCAAGGTCGACGGAAAATACGCGCTCACCGCAGATTCGGCAGCATTTCTCGATCCGCGCTCGCCGATGTGCATCGCCGCCGCCGCAAATTTCCTCTGCGATCCGAGATTGACGGGCATGGTCGACTCGCTCACCGATGCCGTCCGCAAGGGCGGCACAGCGATGCCCGACGGCGGCACCACCAAGCCGGAAAACGACATCTGGGTGAAATTCGCGGAATCCATGGCGCCAATGATGTCGATGACCGCCGGCGCCTTGGCATCAGCGCTCGGTGAAACCGCGGCCCGCGCCCGCAAGGTGCTCGATATCGCCGCCGGTCACGGCATGTTCGGAATTACATTGGCGCATCGCAATCCACAAATGAAAATGGTCGGACTGGATTGGGCGCCGGTCCTCGAAGTGGCGAAACGAAATGCGAAAAAAGCAGGCGTCGCGGATCGCTACTCGACGATTGATGGGAGCGCCTTCGATGTGGATTTTGGATCTGGCTACGACCTCATCCTATTGCCGAATTTTTTGCATCACTTTCGCGCCGAAGTGAATACTGATTTGCTGAAGAAAGTTCACGCAGCTCTCGCGCCCGGCGGCCACGCCGCAATCGTGGAGTTCGTTCCCAACGACGATCGCGTGACGCCGCCAGAAGCCGCCAGCTTCGCATTGACCATGCTCAGCTCGACGCCCGAAGGCGACGCCTTCACATTCCGCGAACTGGAGCAGATGTGCCGCAACGGCGGATTTTCCGCGGCGAAAATTCAGCCATTAGCGCCATCGCCGGAAAGTTTGATCGTCGCCGATCGATAGATCAAGCGCGCGTGCCCGTGCTGGCGAACGCCAGGCTGATCAGCGTGCGCTGCTCGACTTCGTGGGCGCCGCCGCTGCCGGTGGCCGGGCTGGCGCTCGCGCTGCGCTTTACGCTGAGCACCGGCTTCCCGCGCGCCACGCGCTCCAGCCGCGGCAACATGAAAGCGAGCGCGCCCATGTTGGCCGGCTCTTCTTGCACCCAGACGATGTCTCTTGCCGATGCGTGACGCGCAAACTCTGCCGTTAATTCGGCTTCCGGGAACGGATAGAGTTGCTCCAGAAATACGATGGCGGTCGAGGTGTCCTTCCGTTTCGTTCGCTCGGCGATTAATTCGTGGCCAATTTTTCCGGTGCAGATTAAAACTCTCGCAGCGTTCTGCGCTCCGGAATCCGGAATCACCGTTTGGAATCGCCCACTGGCCAAATCACTCAACGGCGATGCCGCCACCGGATTGCGCAACATGCTCTTGGGCGTAAAAACCACCAACGGTTTGCGCCAGCTTCGCAAAGCCTGACGCCGCAACAAATGAAAATATTGCGCGGCATTCGACGGCTGGCAAATTTGAATATTGTCGCGCGCCGCCAGTTGCAAATAGCGCTCGATGCGGGCGCTGGAATGTTCCGGGCCTTGGCCTTCGTAGCCGTGCGGCAGCAGCAGCACGACGCCCGAAAGCAAATTCCATTTGTCTTCGCCCGCCGCGATGAATTGATCGATTACGATCTGCGCGCCATTCGCAAAATCGCCGAACTGCGCCTCCCACAAAACCAGCGCTTCAGGAAAATCGCGGCTGAACCCATATTCAAAGCCCAGGATGCCCGCTTCCGACAAAGTGGAATTATAGATTTCGAAAAAAGCGTCGCCGCTCGCAAGCTGCGCCAGCGGCAAATAGATTTGTTCATTCTCGGTATCAATCAAAGCAGCATGGCGTTGATTGAATGTCCCGCGCCTCGAATCCTGCCCGCTCAAGCGCACCGGCGTGCCCTGGCGAAGCAGCGTGCCAAAAGCCAAAGCCTCAGCCATCCCGAAATCAACAGGCCGCTTGCCGCTACCCATTTCGGCCCGCTGCTCAAGCAACTTTTTTACTTTCGGATGAATGTGAAATCCGTTCGGGTAACTCGTGACCGTCCCCGCCACAGCGGCCAATTCCTCCGCATCAACTGCAGTTTCCACTTCGTCTGCGGCCTTGTAGCGTCCGCCGTGATAAGCATTCCAATAAGGCGGAAGCCGGCGCATGACCGGAACTTTTTCCAGTTCTTCAGCAGCCTTTTGCGCCGCCCCCAGTTCCTCGCGAACTTTTTCAGCCATCGGCGCGGCATCGACGCCAATTTTCTCCGAATAAATTTGCCAAAGCGGCGGATGCGCCTGAATTTTCCGGTAGCGCAAGGGCTGCGTGATGGTCGGATCGTCCACTTCACTGTGCCCATGCTTGCGATAACCGATCAGATCGATCACCACCGGGCTCGCGAATTCGTAGCGGTAATCGGCAGCGATGCGGCCCACGCGCACCACCGCGTCAGGATCTTCCGCGTTCACGTGAAAGACCGGAATCGGCAGCCGCTTGGCCAGATCGGAAGAAAAGCGCGAAGAATGCGATTCCGACGGAACGGTTGTAAAGCCGATCAAATTATTCACGATAAGGTGGACAGAACCGCCCACCGTGAATCCTTCGATGTCCGCATAATTCAGCGTCTCAGCCCAAATCCCCTGACCCGCGAACGCAGCGTCGCCATGCAGCAAAATCGGCAGAACGCGCTCGCGTCCATTCGCCCCGATGCGCGTCTGCTTGGCTCGCGCTCGGCCCATGGCCACCGGATCGACGGCTTCGAGATGGCTGGGGTTGGAAACCAGGTGCATCGCGATTTTGCTTCCGTCGGGTGTGATGAAATCGCCAGTCGCGCCAAGATGATATTTCACGTCGCCGCTGCCTAGCACGCTGCGAGGATCGACATCTTCAAATCGCGCAAAAACTTCCGCCGCGGCCCGGCCGATCGTGTGGACCATCACGTTCAACCGCCCGCGATGGCTCATGGCCACAACGCCTTGTTCAGCGCCGAGAGCGCTCGCCGCATCGAGAATAGAATCGAGCAACGGAATCAGCGCCGCATCGCCCTCGAGCGAATAGCGCTTGGTCCCGAGGTAACGCGTCTGCAAAACCTGCTCGAAAATTTCCGCCCGCACAATGCGCTCAAGAATGCGCACCCGATCGGGCGCCGCCGCTTCCGATTCCATCCGCTCGGCGATCCACCGCCGCCTCTCCGCGTCGGGAATGTGCATGAATTCCGCGCCAATCGTCCCGCAATAAAATCCGCGCGCCGCCGCAGCATCTTTGCCATCGAGATCAAGCTCGGGCATCGCCACTGGTTGAAGATCGCCCAGCGGATCGAGATCGGCTTGGAGGTAGCCCCAGCGTCGAAAAGCGTCGAAAATTAATTCGCGCTTGGCAGGCGTGGTTTCGATGTCAGCAGTAGCTTGTCCGCGAGCCATTCAGGTTCCCCTCGGTTGAACCTCCATTATAAACGTTCCAAGCCCAACGTGCCGCCTGCGCAGCGCTGGTTCGGAATTTGTAGGGGACGGTGCTTTCCTGTCCGTCAGCCTTTCGGCGGAAGCCCTCCCGCAGTTCGGCCCCGCGCGAGCCGCCGGGCGCGAATCATCGTAAAGCGAAAAAGTGCCGTTTCTTCCCGATTAGAAATGGTCTCGGGGTTTTGTTTTGTTGGGGTTACGCGGGTTTCTAATCGTAGTGATTCCCGATTAGCCTTTTGTTCGCCTTTTTGGCTGGAGGAAGCGATGAGCAGGGAGCAAAAGTGGGAGTGTGAAACGGCTCTTTTTTCCCGATTAGAAATGGACTCGGGCTTTTGTTTTGTTGGAGTTACGCCGGTTTCTAATCGTAATGATTCCCGATTAGCCTTTTGTTCGCCTTTTTGCTTGGGGGAAGCGGCTTCCAGGCAGCAAAAGTGGCGGCAAGAAACGGCCGTTTTTTCCCGATTAGAGCTGACCCGGATCCTTTGTTTTGTTTGCTTTGCGCCAGTTTCTAATCGTCGGCCTTCCCGATTAGAATTTTCGATGGCAGCGGGCCCGCGCGCTCCGGCTAAATTCCAACCGACACCCAAAGCCAACCCGGGAAGGAGGTAAACCCCCTCCCCTACTGGGGGCGAAAACCGTGGTTCTTTTTCCCGATTACAAATGGTCTCAGACTTGTGTTTTGTTGGGGTTACGCGGATTTCTAATCGTAGTGGTTCCCGATTAGCTTTTTGGTCGCCTTCTTGGCTTGGTGAGGCGATCGCGGGGAAGGGATAGGCGCGGCGAGATCGAAGCCTTTCCCGATTAGAAGTTGTTGCGGCGGCCATTGGTGCTGTTCCTCTTGGCGACTCCTGAAAAGTCAGGATAGAGGTTATTGGAATAGTTATCAATGGTCAATAGTACCTTAGTTTGTACCCCGCGAGCGGAGGGCCCAGCGCTTCCCGATACAAACCATCGAAACGCATGAGGCGCGAAAGCTGCTCATTCCGCGTATGCCAGAAGTTCGGGCGGACGGGGGCTCCCACCCCTAGAGGTGGCCAAAAAAAGAGCTTGACATATTCCTATATGGGAATATATTGAACGCATGGCACGATCGGCGGCAAACTCGGACGCGTTCAATGCGGTGGCGGAACCGCGGAGGCGGGAGATCCTGAATTACCTGGTGATGCAGGAGAGGTCTGTTTCCGAAATTGTCGAGGCGATGGAACTGGAGCAGCCGTCTATTTCCAAGCACCTGAAAGTTTTGAAAGGCGTCGGCCTGGTGGCGGCGCGCAGAGATGGCCGCCAGATGCTTTACAAGGTGAACCCGATGGCGATTCGACCGTTACACGATTGGACGAGCACGTTCGAACGTCTGTGGAAGGACCAGTTGCTGCGAATCAAGCAGCGGGCCGAGGGCAACAATGCAACGAAAGAATAGCCGTCTGGAATCACAAACGAGGAGGCAATCATGAGCTCACCCGCATTAACGCTGGACGCGACAACCATCCACGTAGCGCAAGAGATTGAAGTGCACGCGACGATCGAGGTGACTTTTGCCGCGCTGCTCGATCAGCTCGGCCCGTACAACGAAACGCAAGTGAACACACCCATGGCCATGAAGCTGGAAGCGTGGCCCGGCGGCCGGTGGTACCGCGACCTCGGTCACGACAACGGCCACTACTGGGGAACGGTGCAAGCGATCAAGAAGCCTACGTTGCTCGAAATTTGCGGGCCGATGTTTATGTCCAATCCGGTGATGACAAATATTCAATACCGGCTGAAGGAAGCGGGGGGCGTGACGCTGATTACATTTCGTCACCAGTCGTTTGGCTTACTGCTGGAGGAGTACAGAAACGTGAAGAGCGGCTGGGGACATATGCACGAGCTTGTGCGGCAGCGAGCGGAAGCGCCGCGGCCCCATTAAGGCGGCGACGGTCTAGAAGTTCACAGGAGGCGAACATGTGTCCAGCGTGCATCGAAAGCGCAGCAGTGGTGGCCGCCGGAGCGGGATCGATGGGAGGAATTCTGGCAGTGTGCATCGGCAAATTCCGAAAGTTTTTTGGGGCGACTGGTCTGAGTCTGATTCAGAAAATCAAGGAGAAATAAAATGGCAACAGGCGAAAAGAAAGCAAGAGAGCAGGGAAAGGAGCATCTCGCAATGAAAACACCGCCGATCGTCTCGCCACAGGAGTGGGAAGCTGCCCGCCAGCAACTTCTCGCGAAGGAGAAGGCTTTCACCCGCTCGCGTGACGCGCTAGCGGCCGAACGCCGGCGCATGCCCTGGCAAGCCATCGAAAAGAAGTACGAGTTCGAAGGCCCGAACGGCAAGGCCAGCCTGCTCGACGTATTCGAAGGCCGCCGGCAACTGATTCTCTACCGCGCCTTCTTCGAGCCAGGCGTCTTCGGCTGGCCCGACCATGCTTGCCGCGGCTGCTCGCTAGGCGCCGACCAGGTCTCGCATCTCTCGCATCTAAACGCCCGCGACACCACGCTGGCCTTCGCCTCCCGCGCGCCGCAGGCGGACATCGCCCGCCTGAAAGCGCGAATGGAATGGAAGATGCCCTGGTACACGATCACGGATAGCTTCGACAAAGACTTCGGCGTCGACGAATGGCACGGCCACAACATATTCTTCCGCGAGGGCGATAAGATCTTCCGCACCTACTTCATCAACAATCGCGGCGACGAAGCCATGGGCAGCCTTTGGAGCTACCTCGACCTGACCGCCCTCGGCCGGCAAGAGCAATGGGAAGATTCGCCCGAAGGCTACCCCCAGACTCCGCCATACAAGTGGTGGAACTGGCACGACGAATATGCCGCCAGCTCCGCGCAAGATCCCAGGTGGGTCAAAGTAGTGGAGAACGCCAGCGTGACGCTAAATCTCAACGACTAGCGAGGCGCCGTTCGCGTTCGCTGATGCGGGAGGCGCGCGGGATGAGGATCGCGGGCAAACCGGAAGTCAGAATTCTTCTGCTGCTGACTTCCGGCTGCCCGTCGTCCACGAAGAACCGCCATCAAAGCTGCTGAAGCATCGCAGCAAGCAGGAACCTCGAAACTAAAACGTAGCGCCAAGCTCGTTAAGCCGTTGCCGCGGCTCCCTGAACAGCCTTCGCTGCGGTGCGAATCACTTCGAGGACGCGTTCCGGTTGCGAGAGCATCGGCACGTGGCTGCTGTCGAACTCATAGGTAGTTGCGCCCATGCGCTTGGCCATGGCGCGCTCTAGATCGGGATGCACAGTGTGGTCTTTTTTGCCGACGATGTACCAGCTCGGCTTTGACTTCCAAGCCGTTCCCCCGGCCTTCGCCCCAAACAGGTCGGGCTTGGGAACGCCTTGGGTCGCCCAAACGAGCTTCTGCTCCTGCTCCGAAAGATCACCGCAGAAATATTTCGTGCCCTCCGGACGAAGCCAGATGCGTCCATCCGCGACTTCGATATTGTTGAAGACGTCGGTCTTCGGGAAGTTGGACTGCTGCGTCTGAGACGATTCATCGGCGTCCGGGGCGAGCGCGCAGATATAAACCAGCCCGACTACGCGATCGTCGGTTCCCGCGCCGGTGATGACGGTGCCGCCGTAGGAGTGCCCGACGAGGATGACCGGGCCGTTGACCCGGCCGATCGTTTCTTTTGTCACGGCGACGTCCTCGGCCGTGGTGTTGAGGCCGTACTGCGCTGCAATACACTGATAGCCCTCCGCCTGAAGCGGACCGATCAGCTTGCTGAAGCACGAGCCATCGGCCCACAGTCCGTGGCAGAAGACGATGCCTGGTTTTGTTTGCGTCATATTTTTCTCCTTGGTTGTTTCTTACCCGTTCCGTTTGTCGGCCTTCGGGGAAGCGTTGGTGTTTATCGCGATCTGCGCTGCAAGACGCCGTGCTTCGACGACAGGCTTTCTGCCAGGATTGTATCGGCGCAGGGAGGCGGCGGCCAAGCGCCTTCGGAGTTTGGCTGATTTGATGGCGGAAGCGGGTTCTTATGCGGATCAAACGAGGACTATCAAGACTGTGAAGTTTTTGTATTTCATTGTAGATTCTTCCTGATATGAAGCTCGGCAAGCTGCAGGAAACCAAGTCAACGATTCGCTTCAGCGCAAAATTGATTCCGCGCGAGCCAAACGAACAGCCGACCTCGTGGACCCTAACCCTCCCGAAGAACGCGAGCGCAAAGCTTCTATCGCGAGGCAGCACAATGGTGGAGGGAGCAATCAACGCCTTCCCGTTTCGAGCCGCGCTCGAACCAAACGGCAAAGGAAGTCACTCTCTCAGCGTGAACAAAACCATGCGCCATGCCGCAGGGGCAGATTCTCTAGACACGGTAACGGTGGAGATCACGCGCGCCGGAGACCAACCGGAGATCCGAGTGCCCATCGATCTACGCAAAGCCCTCGCAGCCGCCCCGCTGGCGCAGGCCGGTTGGGAGGACATCACCCCACTGGCGCGCCGCGACTGGGTTTTCTCGATTACCTCAGCCAAGCAACTGGAAACGCGCCAGCGCCGGATCGAAAAAGCTTGCGACATGCTGGCCTCCGGAAAGCGGCGATTGTGCTGTTTCCCCGGCGTGAAGTGGATTATGAAAGAAAACGAAAAATCGTGCGGAATGTGGCTTCCCTTGCCGGACTCAAAAAATCGTATTTCGCCGCGATCAAAAACACCGAAAACCGCAAGAATTTGACGGGTGGCCCAGGCAGTCACCTTTCGCGGGCGCTGTTCAAGGCGTTCCAGGCCGCTAAAGAGTCCATGTAATCCCGCCACTGCACGATTTTTCTTTTCTCGATGCTGATCACCGAGATGAAGCGGTTGTCGTACGCCGCGCCGGTCGAAAGAATCGTGCCGTGCACTTCGTATTCAAGAATTACCACGCGGCTATCTTGCGAGCGATGCACGACGAGCGCATCGCCAGAGTGCAGCTTGATCGTCTTGCCGTACCCGGAAAAGCTATCCATCACACCGGCTCGTCCTCGAATCGTCAAAGGCCAGCCGGGAAAGTGATAGCGGAACTCAAAGAATGCGTCCTCGGCAATCGTATCGAAGAAATGCTCGCCAGCCACACGACCGCGCAGGCCTTCCATCACGACCGCGAAGAAAGGATCGAGTGCTTCAAAATTTTCGTATCGCGCTTTAGTCATGAACACCTGGAAGGAGTGTGCCGGCGCCGTAAGCCGTCACGAGCCGGCGCGTTGAGCCTCGATGATCATGTACTCGCTCCACTTTTTTCGATCCTCCGACCCCTCACCGCGCCAGGTAAAGTGTGTCGTCGAGTGATTCGTATAAGTCGCGCGCGTATAGGCATGGCCGCCGACGGTTTCTTTGAACACGTAGCTGATGGATTCGGCATCTATGTGGATCCCGCCCATCTCCTCCGACACGAGGTCCATCCAGTTTCCAGCGAGTCCGTTCAGCCATTTTATATTCCACATCTTCCGCGCCGCATCGTACACGCGAAAGTTCAAGCCCAGCACGAGCAACTCTCCCGAGGCACTCATCATTCGGTATTCGTCAGCGATCGCATAACCATCAAGAATAAACCGCCCCAGCCACGCGGCTTCAAATGTCTGCCACGATCCATCGGCCGACTTCAGCTTCGCCTCGCACCGGAATTTGCCAACCAGAAACGCAAATCGCGCCAGCTCCGCCGGCGCCTTGGGGTTGATCTTGCCGAACCCTTCAGCGATCTGCGTCATGGCACCATCCTCCCCGGCGCTGAGCCATCTTGTAGAGCCCAACAACAGCGGCAACGCGGTGAGCAACACGCCTCGCCGCGTAGGCTTCCATTCATCATCGTCCTTTCCAAACTTCTTAGGCCCACCGGATGACATACGCCCAACTCCCAGGCTGGCCCGCAGACTTCCGTAACTTTAGGGCCGTCTCAAAAAATCACGCCGCCACGCAAACATTCCCCCCGCAATAAATCCCGCGAAACGCCGCAAAAAACGCAGCCGTTTCCTCCTGCGTTCCAATCGTCACGCGCAACCAGGTAGGCATCGAAGGAAATTTCCGCCCCACCAAAATCCCGCGCTTGCGAAACTCCGCGATGATCGGCCCCACATCGCTGCCCATATCCACCATTAAAAAATTCGCCTGCGAGTCGGTAACTTTGCAGCCCAGCCCCTTCAACTGCTTCGTCAGCCACGCCCGCGTTCCATTAATCCGCGACCGGCACTCCGCGACGTGCGCCTGATCCTGCAACGCCACCCGCGCCGCGGCAATCCCGGCGGAGCTGTTGTTGTCCTGCAACAACTGCTCGCGCATCGCCGCGATGACGTCCTTATCGCCGATCCCATATCCGATCCGCATCCCCGCCAACCCATAAACTTTAGAAAAAGTCCGCGCCACCACGAGATTCGGCAATTTATCCAGCCACTCCGTAGCGCTGGCATAATTCGGCGAATCCACGAAATGATGATAGGCCTCGTCCATCAAAATCATCGTAGTCTTCGGCACTTGATCGAAAAACTGCTGCATCTCCTTGCGCGTGACAATCGTCCCGGTAGGATTATTCGGATTGCAAACGTATACGACGCCGGTCTTCGAACTACACTGCGCCGCCATCACCGGCAAATCATGCCGCGCATCGAGCGTAAGCGGCACACGCACCGGCGCAGCCCGCATCACCCGCGCATAATCGAGCACCGCCTCAAAAGTAGGCGCTGCGGCCACCACATTTTTATCGCCGCCAAGAAAAGCCGCGTCCGCCACGCGCAAAATCTCCGTCGAGCCAAATCCGAGAATCACGCGTTCCGGCGCGACTTTATGCAGCGCGGCAATCTCCTTCTGCAATTCCGCATACTCCGCATCGGGATAACGCATAGCCTCGCCTTCCGAACGCGTCATAGCCGCAGCCACCTTAGCCCCAGGCCCGTAAGGATTCTCGTTAAAGTTCAAGCGAATGAGCCCGGCATGCTTCGCCGGCGCCGCGCCCTGATCCTCAGAACGCCAAGCAAAAGCCGCCGGCGCCCCAGCAGCCGCCGCAGCCGCCCCAAGCCCCAGCGCAAATTCCCGACGCGTCAACGCAACTCGTCTCATCTAATAACCTCCAGGAAAAGTTCGCCAGAATTATGCGTCGCAGATCGAAACCTGGCAACGCTCCTGTAGCACAGCCACTCCTGGCTGTGTCGCGCGGTAACTATTGCGAGCCGCGGCCCGGTAGCCTGCAAAAGTTCACAGCCGAGAGTGGCTGTGCTACAAAGCGCTGAGAAATCGCGAAACTATCTTCGAAGCCAGGGAGGCAATCATGGCCAAAAGCAAAAAAAAGACCAATGAGTTCCGCACAAAAACCGCGAAGAAAACAACATCAAAACCGGCCCACCCAAAATCCAGCCCGCAACCGACCCCCGCCGCCGAAATCCAAGCCCTCCGCCAGCAACTCGCCAAATATCTAGAAACCAGCGAAGCCCACGCCTCCTGGCGCGACGCCTTCGCGGAAATGCCCCCCGAACTCCGCGGCGCAAAAGTCCCCGGCTCGCCGCACACGCCGTGGCAAATGCTCGAGCACCTGCGCATCGCCCAATGGGACATCGTAGGCTTCAGCCGCGACCCAAAACACGTCTCGCCGGATTTCCCCGCAGGCTACTGGTCACAAAGCGCCGCGCCTCCGGAAGAGGCCGCCTGGGATGCCAGCGTCCGCTCCTTCCGCAACGATGCCGAATCCATGCGCAAACTAGTCCTAGATCCAAAAACCGATCTCTTCGCCAAAATCCCCAACAGCAACGGCAAAACCATCCTGCGCGAAGCCCTACTACTCATCGATCACAACGCCTATCACCTAGGCCAGCTAGTCCTACTGCGCCGCCTGCTAGACGCCTGGCCCACGCAGTAGCAATCGCGTCCGTATTTTTCCGAATAGACTAACCTCCGCCCACCACCTATATTAATTGTCCGCATGCCTGATGAAATCAATCTCCTGGAGCCGCTGCGCCAATACTGGGGCTACGATTCCTTCCGCCCCATGCAGGAGCGCATCGTCCGCAGCCTGATGGCCGGCAAAGACGCTTGCGTGGTAATGCCTACAGGAGGCGGCAAATCTCTCTGCTACCAATTGCCGGCAGCGCTCTCGCCGAAAAGCACCGCGATCGTGATCTCGCCGCTCATCGCGCTGATGCAAGATCAGACCGCGCAGCTGGCGCAAATGGGCATCGAAGCCGCCGTGCTGAACAGCTTCGTGGCACGAAAAGCGACCGAAGAAATCATGGCAGCCGCGGCCGAAGGCAAATACCGGCTGCTGTATCTCTCGCCCGAGCGCATCGCGCAGCCTGCCACGATCGAATGGCTGCGCCGCGTCCCGATCTCCTATTTCGTAATCGACGAAGCTCACTGCATCTCCGAATGGGGCCACGAATTCCGCCCCGAATACCGCCAACTCAATAATCTGCGCACGCATTTCCCCGATCGCCCCATCGCGGCGTTCACCGCCAGCGCCACGCAACACGTCCGCCACGACATCATCGAGCAACTGCAACTCCGCGACCCCGACAAATATATCGCCAGCTTCCATCGCCCCAATCTGAATTACATCATCAAGCGCTGCGACGCCCACACGCTGTTGCCCCAGCTCGTCGACGCCATCCGCGCGCATCCCGATGGCAGCATC
>Ga0206813_1088_pt1 | contig 22035 bp, 27 predicted proteins | sample Alteio_BWOrgCont_92_FD_152856 | JGI IMG/M metagenome (GOLD analysis project Ga0206813, IMG submission 152856) | Enriched cells from forest soil in Barre Woods Harvard Forest LTER site, Petersham, Massachusetts, United States -... | ecosystem: Environmental > Terrestrial > Soil > Temperate forest >...
TACAATCATTGTATGTTTACGGCGAGGCCTGATCTGGAGGTTGCGGTGCAGCGGCGGTTTGCTGAGGCGCTGTCTGCGATGAGTTACGACAATCCGGTCCATCGAGTGGTGCTTGATGCTGAGGGATTGCAGCGTTGGTTGCCGCCGCAGCTTGATGGGTACGACGCTTTGCGCGAGGCGTCGGTGAGGCAGGGATTTTTTGCGCGCGGCATTTCAAAGTCGGCTGAGGGGTGAGCAGAGTTTTCGGCGTGGTGGCTTCGTCGGAGACGCCGCGCCAGCCCACTCAAAATTCCCCGCGGCTTTCTCGCTTAAATAGGACGCCTGTTTTTCTGCCCCTCTAACCAAATCAAAAAGTGGAAGCGGTTCGACCAATTATTACCTAGCTTGTTTTCAGCGAGCCACCTTTCAAGCTTCCCCCATTGCAGATCGCTTCTTTTCTCTAATTTCACCATTTTTTCGCGCAACGAAAGAAAATATTCGCGTGTGTACACTTGGAATCGTATTCTGTTATTTGCTATTGCGAGAGCTTTTAGCGATTCCCGCTTTGGTCGGCGCACCGGCCCGTAAAGGTTATCAACGAGCTTCATAGACTCGCGCGCCACGAGGTCAGCTGCCTGGATCCGGGGATTCCGTGCGGTATCGAAGCTGAGTCTCTGACAAGCGAAGAGATTATTCTTTTTCCACTGGGGCCGGTGCATGTAGAACTGATAGATGACGCCGACGTTGTATTGCTCGCCTCGCCGATTGTGAAGGATAAACTCTTCTATTTGTCTTCGTTCCTTTAGGCCAGTGTCTCCACACTCATTCAAGTAGTCAGTGAAGCATTTGTAGTAGCCTACCTCAGCATCCATTCCGGGGAAAATTTCCTTCGCACTGGCTAAATCTTGAGCGATGCCGAAGCCGCGCAAACCACTTTCTACGATCAATTGGGTTAGGTCGCGGTACAGCACCAGATTGGCCCGATGCTTTTCTTTATCGGGATCACGCGAAAACTCCGTTTCGCATTCTATGGCGTGGAACTCCTTGCCGCCAGTTCTCCCGATCCATTTTGCGACGAGCGCATCCCATTCCTTTTGCGTGCCGATTAAGCCGGCAACCGCGACCACGCGATGAGCTTTTTCGTCGAAACTCTCATCGCCGAATATTCGAAGCTTGTCTGCCGCTGGGTCAATCACCACGACACGGTTCTCCCCATCCTCATCGTTTCTGTTTTTAATATTTGAGTCGCGCATATTAGTACCGGATTTCACGCGCAATTGAAGATAGTTGCCAGGCGGCGCGAATGGTCGCGCTCGTGGTCGAAGGCGCGGCGCACTGCGGCGAAGGAATCCGCGAGCGGGAAAATCTCGCGGCTGACTAGGAAGTCGGCATCCTCCGCGCCGACTGGATGCCAGTAAACACCTTCCGATGTGATCGTGACCTCGGGGACCAAGTCTGGGCGCGCGAGGGCGACGCCTTGCGACGCGAAGCCGCGCAACGCAATGTGCCGGATCACGCGATCTTCTGCGGCGATCCTTTGCGCATCGAGAAATCCCCGAAACTCCTCGGCCTCCGCGTCAGTGGATACTGTCGCAGCCAATCTGACTCGAAAACCTTCCGCGCGAGCGCGCTCTATGCCCACCCGAGCGCGCGCCCAGGTGCCTTGACCGCGATGCGCGTCGTGGCACTCCGCAGTAGGGCTATCGAGGCTGATCTGAATCGTTACGCGATCGCGTGGCAGCGAGAGTAGAGCCGCGAGTTGGCGCCCGCCGAATAACATGCCGTTGGTGAGTACCGTCGTGGGTGCGGAGGCAGCGCAAGCTGCAAGAACTTCGCCAATATCAGCCAGGAGGAACGGCTCACCGCCGGTGACGAAAATTTCGCAGACTCCGAGTGCAGGCGCTTCGCTGGCGATGCGTTGTACGCGGGCGAGGCCGAGCTCGCGCCGGGGCGCGCTTGGGGATGAGCGTACGCAGCAATAGTCACAGCTCAGATTGCAGTCGAAGTTCGAGTACAGCCACAGGCGCGATCCGACCGGGCGCTCGACATCCAGATCCGCCGGAGCGGCGCCGCAGCGAATTACACAGCGAGTGGCTGTGGCGTCGGCACTGGTTTCGATCAGCGTATTGCCGGTGAAACGGCACCAGGCATCGATATCGGGAGCGATGGTTGGTTGGTCGCTGGTGATGGCGATGAGATCTCCGCTGCGCGAGCGCTTGAGCGCGGCGATTAAATCTACGAGCAAGCCGGTGGCGAAAGTGCGGCGGCCGGCGTGGAGCTCGATGTTTGCCTTCGTTCGCATCGGTCAGTATTATATCGCTGCCCGCACCTCCTCCTGCCCGCAGAGAAACTTCATAATGCGGTCTGGCATCGAATGGGAGCGTTGACGACAATGACGACGAGCACGATGCAGGCTCCGGACGAAGACAACTTGCAACGCACTGCGGGAATTGGTTTGGCGATTGTGCGTGTGATTGTCGGAGGAGAACTTTTTTCGACCTTCTTCGAGAATCTAGGAAAAGGAGCTTACTCGCCAGCGGGTTACGCCGGAGTTCTGAATTACTACGTCCAGCATAGTCATTCTCCCGAGGCGTGGAGGCATTTGCTGGCAATGATGGCTAGCCATTCGGCAATTCTTGGACCGATGCAGGCAGTTATGGAAATCTCGGTCGGGACTCTGCTGATTGTGGGACTCTTTACGCGCCCGGCGGCACTGGTGGCCTTTCTCTTCCTCGGGACTCTGTGGGTTACGGAATTGGGAACTTCGTGGATCTGGGAACTGCTTGTGCCGTTCGTCGCATCGCTAGGGCTTTTAGTTGGACGCGCGGGCCGCACTTGGGGTGTTGACGCCATTCTTGCGCGGAAGTGGCCTTCGTCGCTCTTGTGGTGAATGAATCCCCGCGTGAATGCGAGTCTCGGTCATTATTCCTACACGCAATGAGGCGCTATCGATTGGCCGAGTGCTCGCTGATCTGCCCATGGACGTTGTTACTGAGGTCATCGTAGTCGATAGTGACTCCACCGACGAAACTCGGGAAATTGCTGCGCGGATGGGCGCTCGCGTTATCTCCGAGCCGCGCCGCGGATACGGACGGGCTTGCCTGACTGGAATCGCCGCTGAGAGCGCGCCCGACGTGGTGGTATTCCTTGATGGCGACTATAGCGATCGGCCGGCGGAACTTCCGCTGCTGCTCGCTCCGATCGTCGAGGGACGCGCGGATATCACGCTTGGTTCGCGTCTTGCCGGACCGCGGACGCCGGGGGCGCTTCCTTGGCACGCGGCTCTCGGCAATCGGCTTGCGGCATTTTTGATCTCTAAACTATTTGGACAACGAATCACCGATCTCGGCCCTTTTCGCGCGGCGCGGGCTGACGTCATCCGTGCGCTCGCGCTTGAAGAGGACACTTACGGTTGGGCGGTGGAGATGATCTTGAAGGCTGCTGTGCAAGGCTTTCGAGTAGTGGAAGTGCCGGTTAGCTATCATCCGCGCATTGGAAAATCAAAGATCAGCGGCACTGTGACCGGCACGTTTGGCGCGGCGTGGTTCATTCTCAGCCGCATTGTGCGCTACTATTTTCGCCGGCGACGCGTCGGCGCGCCGCAGTCTGTGTAAACACTCGGCCGCTTCTACGGAGCCTTCTGGCGCGGAAATGACCCCTTCGACCAATGATGATTGTGCGCTGGTCGTCATGGCCAAAGCACCGCGGCCGGGACTGGTAAAAACTCGTTTGGCGCAGAGCCTTCCTCTTCCGGCGGTGATCGAGTTGTACCGCTGTCTTCTGGATGACACCGTTGCGTTAGCGAAGTCGCTTGACGGTGTGGATGTATCGATCATGTGCCCAGCGTCCGACGTTGAAGATCTGTCGCGCGCGACTAGCGATGGAATTCGAATCGTGGCGCAGATGGGTGACGGGCTTGCGGCGGGATTGACGTCGGTGTTTGCACACTTCACGGAGGCAGGCCGGGGGCGTATCATTGCGTTTAACAGCGACAGCCCGCATTTGCCTGCGTCAGTAGTTGAAAGCGCATTCGCGACCCTTGCCACGTGTGATGTTGTTGTCGGACCCACTCACGATGGGGGCTACTATCTCGTCGGGGCGAAGGCCTCGCATCCCGGACTTTTCACGGGCGATGGGCTGGGAACTACGAATGCGTTTGACGCCCTGCTGGCGCGCGCCCGGGCCCTGGGCCTTTCAGTGCGCCTTACCGATCCTTTCTACGATATCGACGTGGTGGGAGACTTGAAGCAGCTCGACGCGGAACTGCGGCTTGCTCCGCATCGAGCGCCACGAACCGCGGTGTGGCTCAAAGAGTGGGCGCAAACGGTGGCACAGCTGCAGGCGAGTACGACAGAACTGTGAAGCTCACTCCTTCCGTAAGAGTGTGTGGACTCGGCGCCATCTTGCTTCTGGCGCTGACAATTTCTTCTCGTAAGCTCAGCACTCCAGGTGAACCGTCTTTCATCGCTCCTATGGCTATCGCGGGCATCGCGTATCTTTTCGCGATTCGGGAATTCTTCACCACGCCAGAATTCCCGCGGCGGGTAGTCGTTATTGGTTTGGCCTTGGCTGGGCTGTGGCATGTTCCGTTTCTTCTGGCGTCGCCGGGATTGGATGATGACATTCACCGGTATCTTTGGGATGGCCGCGTGCAACGCCTTGGCTATAACCCTTTTAATGTTGTTCCCAGCGATCCTGCGCTGGCCGGTTTGCATACTTCCGAGACGCGCACCCTGAACAATCCGGATGTGCCGAGCCCGTATCCAGCGGGCGCACAGCTTTTCTTTCGCGCGGTGACCTCGATTCACGAGTCGATTTTTGCGTTGAAACTCGCATTTGTGATTTGTGAGATAGCAACCGTTTTGGTTTTGATCGATGTCTTGCGCCGCAGCCAGCAGTCCGCGCATTGGATTTTGGCTTATGCCTGGCATCCCCTGCTGGCGGCGGACGTAGCCGGCAGCGGGCACGTTGATATTGTCGGCGTGCTGCTATTGCTGCTATCAGTTGCTGCGCTGGCGCGTCGATGGCGTGCGGTTGCTGCGGTGGCATTTGCACTGGCTGTTGGCGTGAAGTTGATTCCGATTGTCCTGCTGCCACTTTTCTGGAAGCGGATTCGTGTGCGGGACGGCGTACTGGCGGCAGGCGTGCTTGGACTGCTCTACGTGCCATTTCTTGGCTCGAAGCGCATTCCAATTGGCTCGCTTGGTACCTACGTACAGAGTTTCCGGTTTAATAATCCGGTGTTTGCGACGCTGGAGCGCGTGGCGGCTCCGCAGGTTGTCGTTGGATTGGCGGTGCTGGTTGGATTTCTTGCCGCAATCTGGTTTAGAAGAAAGTCGGAGGCATTTTCTTCGGAGGAGTTTGCTTGGCCGATGGCGGCGTCGCTTTTCTGTGCGCCGGTTATATATCCATGGTACCTACTCTGGTTGCTGCCTTTCGTTAGGTCGGTTTCGACGTTGCCGCTAATCGTCTGGACAGTGAGTATTATTCCGACTTACTACGTTTGGCATTTGCGCACGATTGGTGGTCCGTGGGTGGTGCCTGGGTGGATTTTGTTTTTGGAATACGGATGCGTGGCTGGGGCCGCGGCAATCATTTTGTTTAGACGGATTAGACAAACGTCGGCAGCCCCTTGAGCAACGGGCGAGGTGCGATTGTGGCGACTGTTTCGGCTCGCGTTACTCGGGCGGGCGCATCAAGCGGCGCCCCTGCGGGAAGAGCTTCTAAGGATGGTGCAATTGCCGCGGTGGCATCCTATGATTGATCGGCATCGGGAGCGTCCACGGATATGACACGAGCGATTACGTCGGCGATTTCACCAGTCTTCATCGTCAGCAACGTCCATCAAACGATTGCCTTCTACTGCAATAATCTTGGCTTTGAGACGAGATCCCGGGAGCCGGATCGCGAGCCTTTCTTCGCCATCATCGGCCGCGATGGGGCGCAAATATTCGTCAAATCCCACGAAGGCTTGTTGCCAGTGCCGAACCATATACGTCATCGCTTCATGAGGTTGGACGCTTTTGTCTATGCAGCGGACCCCGACGCACTTGCCGCCGAATTTGCCGAGCATGGCGCAGAGTTCAGCGCGCCACTTAAAGATACGCACGACGGTCTGCGCGGCTTCGAGATTTCCGATCCCGACGGCTACGTGTTGTTTTTCGGGCGGCCCAGGTAGCTGGGCTAGCGACTGAGCGTGCGGTAACGCAATCAGCGGAAGTGTGCTGTATAATGCGCGCGGCCAGCCGAGCGAGGGATGTGAATTGTGGGCCTGGGTGGACGGTACTGTGCAGGCGCGGGATTCTGGCGCTTGAACGCTTTGCGACAGATCATCCGCTCAATTCGTCGAGGAGCGAACTCCATGAAAAATTCGAGCCGTGTAACGATGATTCGCCTCGTGGCTTTCGCGGCGCTGGTTTTTACCGCGACCACTTGGGCGCAAACGCGCCCGCCGATTCTCGAACAGATCGCCAAGACCAATGGCATTGATTCGTGGGGGCAAATTGAGGCGATCCGATATACCTGGAACGCAGAATTTCCCGGCGTGAAGGTATCCCACGTGTGGACTTGGGAGCCCAAAACCAACAAGGTCACCTTCGATACCAAAGATAAAGACGGCAAGCCGACCACGGTTACCTACATGCGCGGGCAACTGAGCAGCCAGCCCGACAATGTGAAAAACGAAGTGGATCCGGCATTCCAGAACGATAATTATTGGCTCATATTCCCGTTCCATGCTTATTGGGACACCAGCGCGACGGTGACCGATCAAGGCATGAAAAAACTGCCGGTGGGCGCCACCTCGGCCGAATTGGTCTCCGTGAAATATCCTTCGGAAGCTGGCGGCTACACGCCGGGTGACACCTGGGATCTTTACGTCGGCAAAGACAACCGCGTCGTGTACCTTTCCTACCACCGAGGGGGAGACAAGAAGCCGAGTCTGGTGAACACCTCGTTTGCCGGTTACAAAAAGGCCGGGCCTGTGCTGATCTCGACGGAGCACCGCGGGACGGCGGACGGCAAGCCGCTGCGAATCTACATTACGGATCTGGCCGTTAAGGTGACAGGATCCGATGCCTGGGTGAACGCGCAATAGACAGCAGGCGGCCGGGCCGCGACGAGGTTCATCGCCGCTGATTCATTCTCAGCCTACTCTTGCGAGAAAAGTCCCGTCCCGCAAATTCAAAGCGCCGCGCCACCGCGTGGATCGAGTGGTCGTTTCATGGATATGAAGACGCATTGGGAGAAAGTCTACAAAACGAAGGCGCCCGAAGCAGTCAGTTGGTACCGTCCGCACCTGGAAAGATCCCTGGCATTGATCGAGCTCGCGGCCAAGGCATCCTCAGCCGCAATCATTGATGTTGGCGGCGGCGAATCCACACTCATCGACGACCTGATTCTGCGCGGGTACAACAATCTCACTGTTCTCGATATATCGCAGACCGCGGTGGATGTTAATAAGAGGCGATTGGGCCTAGCGGCGGCACAGGTGCGTTGGCTTGTCGCGGATATCACCGAGATTGAATTGCCGCCTAGCTCGTACAACGTCTGGCACGACCGCGCCGTATTCCATTTTCTGACTTCGCCAGAGCCACGGATTGCCTATGTTCGCCAGGTCGCTCGCTCGGTCAAGCCGGGCGGCCACGTCATCGTCAGCACATTCGGTTCACAAGGTCCGATGACATGCAGCGGTCTAGAGGTGATGCGTTACGATGCCAAATCGCTTCACAGCGAGTTTGGCGCGCGCTTTCGGCTGGTGGAGAGTTCTAAGGAACTCCACCGCACTCCATTCGGAGCCACGCAGCAGTTCCTCTATTGCCACTACCGAGTCGAATAGATTTTCGTTGCCGAAAACTACTCGGCAGTTGCGATCCCGCGATTAATGGCAGTATTGTGTGCCCTTCGGGGCGTCCCATCAACCTTGCGACCGCAAGTTGCCCACAAACCTGCTCTACGTCGATCTTGTAACTCCTTCATTCTACGCGCGCGAGAATCATGATTTCCGTCGCCCAGAAACACATGTTTCTGAGCTTTCGGAGCGTCCAAGCGCGAGCAAGCGTTGGGTCGCGAAATCGATCAACTCTCTGCACGAGTTTCTCTCGTCTGTTTGGAGCTCTCGGATTTGTTAAAAAGAATAGCTACGCGGGTCAGCCCGCATCATGGTTCTGATCCGAACGGTCGAGATCGCGCGGCGGATTGTTCGCTAGAGAAGCCGAAGTGAAGTTCGCGTCGGGTTGCAAGAAAAACTCCATTGGTCTCCCGATTCTCCCCTTTTCCTGAGATTTCAGCGGTCGGTAAATCGCAAAACGTTAATCGCTAGAACGGATTGACTTCGGGCAAATGAATTTTCATCTTATAGCAGACGTAAAGAACCAGTATCGCGCCAAGTGTGGAAAAAATGAGGCCGGCAGGGTGGTATCGGTCGTTTGTCGGGCGTGAAAACATGTGCGTGACACCGCCGCCGATGATGGATCCAAGAATGCCAAGCACGATTGTCCAGAAGATCGTCATGTGCACATGCATAACCGATTTCGCGATAAGCCCGGCGAATAGCCCGATGAGAATGTACCAGACTAAGTGAAACATACTTTTTCCTCCACAAGACTACGTCCGCGCGGCGGTGAGAGGCACCAAACATCAAAATAGCATCAAAGTCTATCTTGCTGACTGTTCAATAGTGCACAATCAATGCTCTGATTGTGCCGTCCTGCGTGATTTGAAACGTGCAACCGTGCAGGCACGTCCCAACTGGTCTCGACGTGGGCTTGGCTGCGTCAGCGCGATCGCTTTGACGAAGGAGAAGGGATGCTCATTGGCGAAGTCTTGAAGGCGGTTCGTGTGGGAAAGAAGATGTCGCAAGGAGACATCGAGCAGAAGACAGGGATGATTCGTTCCTATATATCGCGCGTCGAGAACGGGCATACGATTCCAAGCCCATCTACTCTTGAAAAATTCGCTCGGGCACTGGATGTTCCGCTCTGGCAAATTATTCGAGGCACTAGCGAAGGGTCGATACCTGGACCTATTGTCAAGCAACAAAAGGACGCCGCATCGACTGGCGCCGGGAATGACATCCGGCGTGTTGAGCAGGCAATGCTTAGATTGTCGGCCAAGAGTCGTAAAATGTTGGTCGGGCTCGCAGTACGGATAGCGCGATAGACTGTCGCTCGGAGATTAGGTAGAACGAGTCCCGCCAGCGTTAAAGCATACGCTCTTCATGGAGTGCCGAACGCCCCGTTCTCGCATCGTTAGGCTCCGCTATTCGCTAGGGAAGAAAAAAGAAGGGCATGTTGGTGCTGTGCGCTAAAAGTTAAGACCCGAATTTAACGTATACAGTATTGGACATACCTCGATATGTTTCGCGCGTAGATTCGTCGCAGCTGAGCCTGATTCACAGGACGGGGGCCGGCTTTCCCCAAGGAGCTGGCCCTCGCGATACTGTCCCTCTATATGATGGCCTCGGTCTCACAATTACGACGCAAGCGAGATCAGCTCTACCTCAAACCTAACGCTTAGGATGTTTTCGGCTGACCTCAATCAACCTGAGCTGTTTCTTTCGCCGAAAGCTTCAACTGTCGAACGCGCTTTCCCTTATGCTCTTCGAACGAGCCAGACGATCAGACAGACTATTAATATAGTTCCTACCAGCCCGTATCCAAACATTGTAGCCTCCTCATGAGTGACGGTTACGTGGGTCTTTGGATGTCAATGTAACGTCAACCTGAGCGCCTTTTTTGAGACTGACATCGTCGCCATGTTCGTCGGTTAGCGTGTTTTCAATGCGGAGATTGCGATACCGTTTGTCTGGCACGTCAACAATGATGTTCGCCTGTTCCGGTTGACTGGGCTGTGGCGAAGGGATAATTTTGTCAACAGTTCCGGACATGGTGGTGCTTGGCCGATCTGGGATTCGCTCAGTATCCAGCTTCAGTTCCGCTGTTCTTGGGGACCTTGCAATTCGTGGATTCGCCATTTCCTTCTTGACGCTGGCACCTGTCGCGTCGCTGAGTTCTTTCTTAGCTTTCTTATGCAGCATACCCCCATAATGGCATCGAGATAAACGCGATGCAGTCCCATTTTGCACAGTCACCAAAAATGAGACAGATTCGGGCTGGTTAAATTATGGCAAGATCGCCAATGGAAGTGACCGTAAAGTGCGCGGATGATGCTGGTCGGAAAGCAGCCGGTGTAGTAACAATTTGCGTTGAGAGGTACTACTTCGGTCTCGAATTCATAACAAATGGGAAAGCACTGAATTCTTCTGAGGAGCTACGACTATGCCAGACGAAGAATGGTTTAAAAAGCTTGAAGACGGTAGGAAGGTAAAATTCGTTTACCAAGAACTACCGGAAGACGGAGCGTTTATCACCGCGCAGCTTGAAGGGAATGAGGTCGTATATTCGGTTGTTTTGACCAAAGCGAGAAACCCGCTCAGTCGTGAAGATGTTGAAAGCCACTTCAAGGGCGAACTTTCAAAGGGGTAGTTCCGACCTCGCTTTCCGACGCCGCTTGGCTGTGTCTTCCTTCTCCGATCGAACCGTAACTTTGGATGGCGTCGTCATTCGCTCTTCATTTCGCGTACCTTTTTGCGCTCAAGGTGTTCCGACCAGATTCGACTTCGCTTTAGGTTTTCGGTTTCAATTCTTTCCTCCCACCTACGCTCTCGGATTAAGGACACTCTGTCCGCGATGCGCTTTATAGAAATCAAGGTTGCGATAACAGCGCCAATAAAAATCAAAAGCAAACCCGACGCTCCTTGGCCGGAATCCTAGATTTTGATGTTGTCTTGGTGCGACAACGTACCTCGCTATGTGCGAAGTTCGTTATTCACTACTGTGCTTTGAACCGGCAAAGGGATTAGGCCACTTGAGTTTCTCGGTCTTAATATCTAGCAATCTTTGACAGGCGTCTCTTACGGCTTGAAGCTCCTGGTGCCCGTCAGGGCTTGAGCTGAGAGCTAGCATCCGTTCGAAGATCGCGCTTTCTGCTTCATCGATCAGCTTCGTAAGATTTTGAAGATCATCCTCTTTGACGGCGGCCTCGTAGGGTTTCTGCCATTCCGGGTACTTGGGCATATCCATAGCTCTCCCCCCGATGGCAATGCTTTTGGCTGGTTTCATTGCCTGAGTGAGCGTAAAAGCCCTATTCAAAGCCGTCTGTACAAAATTGAACAGGTTTCAGAATGCCTGCTTTGGAGCGGCGCACCATCCTGTGGTGTCAAACCAAAAGGGTCCCGCCAGATTCAGTCTCTTCGCGAGTGCTTGAGCTTCTCGTCGGATAGCTTCGCGACGCTCCTTCAATTGATCGAAGTCTTCAAAGCTAAAGGGAAATTCGAGAAATCGGATCGTTTGTTCGAATTCTCGCCGTAGTGAATTTAGGCGCTCCATATACCGAGCGTAGGTCTGGATCAATTTGCGGTCTGTCCAGAATTGTACTCTTTGAATAGTTCTCTGTACTATATAGACACATTCGCGTCTCTCCGCAGCCAACTGTTCGAAACGACACAGATGCAATTCACGCCACGTCTCACTATGTGCTTATGGATGAAACTGAAAAGCGGTGGGAACAACTGTTCGCGCAAGCTGCCGTGGAGTACGACCCCACAAAGTTGCTATCCTTGATTGATGAGATCTACCGGCTGCTTGAAGAAAAGAACGCCCGCCGGATCGTGCAAATAACGTACTTAGACGGCAATTACAGGTTGTTCGTCCCAGGTCCCACCTCAGTTCAATAACCCCTCGACCTTCCAGGTAATCGCGCCCTTGCCGCTGTTTCATCATCTATCGGTGATAAAATTTCGGAACGGCAGAGCTTCAGATCGGGATAATTGCATAGACATCTAGTTGGCAAGCGACTTCGGAGAAGAAGCCCAGGCATTCTGCGAACAAAGGTCGCTGGGTTCGAATACAGGGACGGATTTGAGAGGGAGAAAGGGATACAGGTCTAAATGCGTCAGGTCTCGGAGCCGGCGATTTCTGAGATCCATCGGACGAGAATGGCTTGCTGTGCGGGCTTCGTATCCGTGAAACGCACGCCCATGCCCATACCGGGGTGAACGTAAACAACCTTTCCATTGCTTTCGAACAGGCCATCGTCGCGGCAAATTTTGAGAACGATGTCGGTTCCGTTGGGAAGCGGACTGACGGTATCGAGATAACAGCCGGTGATGCTCAGGTCGGAGGTGCGCAACTTGATCTCTGTGCTGGAGCCGATATCAGTGATGCGCGCTTCAGCAACCAAGGGATAGCGGGGATCGCGACGGCGTTCGCTGCCGCTGCCGGCGGCTGGTTGCTTCAATGGATCGAAAGGCATGACGTCCGGAACTCTCGCGGCCCATCGTAGCGATTCTTGGTATCTCAGGCAAGTTTGACAACCATGTGGTGTCGGCTTATTTCGATTTTTCGGGCGTTTTTGGCGTGTCGATGGGTGCTTGATATTCCGCGGACTGGATTCGGATTTTCTTCATCAGCGTATCGTATTCCGACGTGTTCGATTTTGTTCGTCCCAGCTCCATCCACAATTGCTGGATGTGCTTTAGCTTTTCGATCGCTGCGTTTGTCTCGTTCATACTTATTACTATGCGCGCTTCAACGTAAATGCCAATGTCGCAGGCATCGCACCCTCTGCAACCTATAACGGAAATGGCGGGGGTGGACAGCTGGAGTACAACGCCAACCGCTGGCTCGTAGTGGTGGCAGATTTGGGCGGTTTTTATGCGACCAGCATCGGGAACGGCTCATTCGCCGGAGGCGTTTTCACCTATCTTTTTGGCCCCAGAGTGAATGTCCGGCGCGGCAGAGTTACGCCGTTCACGCAGGCCCTCTTCGGAGGCGTGCGCACAACCGACGGCATTGCCCAATCAACAGGGGCTGAAAATAATTTTGCGATGACGGCGGGCGGCCGCATTGATTTCAAGGTGTCCAGGCACGTCTCGGTTCGCCCCATACAGGTCGAGTACTTCATGACCAAAATCCCCGACGGTCTAAACAATCGCCAAAACAATTTGCGGGTTGGCGCCGGGGTAGTCTTACGCCTCGGCCAGAAATAGGCGTCCGCGCGATCGCTCACTCTCAGCGAGCCCATTCGACGCCATAGCGATCGCTCGGCTGTTGTGAGGCAACGGTTCTCCGGTATCGCGATCCTCGTCCGACGATGCCTTCAACGACAACAACGCAGAAAGCCCCAGACCGATTCCGGAGTTAGCGCCGCACTCCAAATCTAGGTATTTTTAAATGCTCCGCAGCGTAAAGCTTCTTTAGTGCCCAAAAACAGTTATTTGTGGGCAGGTCCAAGCGCCAATTTGAAGTGCGTCGAATCAACGACTTGCGAGCGGGATTCGAAGCGGGTTTGTGGGCAGATCGGGTATGCCACCCGATGGAGGCCATCCTGCCTAATTTCCTTTTTCTTGTTCTTCGATTCGCTTTTTGAACTCATCAATATCTAGCCGCGTTTGACTATGAAACGGCTTGTTCTTAGATTCAGACCAGAGCAGATTATTAGCTTGATCAAGCACAGACAAAAGTACAGGAGTGGACGATACGTCTATATCATTGTGCGGCGGAGTGGGTCTGCCATTGGTGTCTGCCGTGAACCGAAGGATCAAATCGGCATCCTTTGCGTCCTTCAAGATTTTAAATCGCCCCCACTTACTCAGTGCATCGTTGGCTCGGTCTGAAATCTCTGTGTGGCCCGTTTGATTGTCTACGTACACTGTCTTTGCAGCCATCACGCTGGCCGGGAGTGAAGCGTGTTTGTCCTTCGCGTGAATCGGGGACACGACAAGCATGAAGGCAAGTGCTGCTGTGACTGCTGCTTTCACGGAATCTCTCCTTATTTACGTTATAAAGCGTTTACATCTTGCACCATTATCTTCAGGAACTTTTGTATTTAATACGGCAACAGGTATCTCGGACAACTCCCACGCAGTCGCCGCCCGGTCACCGGAATTCCCGGGAACTAGCGACATTTCACTTGTCCGGTTTGCGCGTTTATCAGGCATTGACCAAAAGACACCATATCCATTTGCGAAAGGATCGCGTAGCATCAGACGGATTCGCTCCTGCCAAGAGGTTTGGGAAGATGAAAACGAACATCTTCACACTCGTGCTTGTTCTCCTATTGATTATCTTCATCGGAATCCACTTCCGCGGCCTCCCGTGGACTCCCGCGCGAATTGCGGGCGTGGTGATTGGGCTGCCATCCGCGGTGCTTTTGGTTTTGGCCCGAATCGAACTAGGGGGCTCATTCTCCGTCCGCCCGAAGGCTCAGACCCTCGTAACTCACGGCCTCTATTCTCGAATTCGCAACCCCATCTACCTATTTGGAGGCCTAGCGATCGTGGGGGCCTTTCTTTATATCAACCAACCGGTCTATCTGTGGGTCTTCGTCATTCTCATTCCGTTACAGATCTATCGAGCACGCCAGGAAAGCAAAGTCCTCGAGGCAAGTTTCGGTGACGAGTACCGGCAATATAAGTCGCGAAGCTGGTTCTGACGAACTCCACGGCTTTCGGGAGACCCACGCATACTCGGCAGAGAGTGGGCGCAATTTACCCTTTCCAACTTTATTGACCGGATTCTGCTCTATGGGCGTGTAGTCGGAGAGGCGGACATCTTCGTTCCCATGACCCACTGCTCCGGTAAGCGCGTTTATCGGGACCTAGCCTGCAAGCGTCCATCTTCATTGATTCGTACTACCTCACATTCCACTAAGATGTACACTCGTGCCCGTTTTTGTCGTGAATAATGGAGATTGAAATGGAAAAGAAGGCATCGCGACTTACAAGAAACGTCCCAGCGCTGGACGCTATTTCAAATGGCGTCGAAGCTGGCTGCAAGAGGATTCCATACTGGCGGTATCCACGATTGCTCATTTCGTCCCTGGGCGTTGCTATATTCGTTGCAACGGCATGGAATGCCACGAGCGCCTCCGTTGCGGGGGATGATAAGACCGTCGCCGCGCTCGACCGGCAGTACCGAAGCGCCGTAAAGCAGAATGGCACGGGCCAGCCACCCCAGGCAAGCGACGTGGCCGACAGCCCCGACAAGGCTATGATGGCGCCGGCCACGACACTTGCGACGTATATGGCGCGAGTGGAGGGTGCCGTCGCGCCGTCCGTATTCGTGGACGATGGTCTCGTCATTGTTGAGAATTTCCCTCCGTATATTTTCGTTGGCAAAGACGCTGCTGGCCGGTGGGATGCCGGCTACCGACAACATGCCGGGGCGCTAAAGGACCTGAAATTTAGCTTCGGCAGCGCGCACGATTTCACCCGCAGCGGTGACCGGGTCTATTTCGTCCTTCCAACCACTTGGGGTGGCATATACCCGGAAGGTCGCTTCGAAGAGCACGGTGCGTGGTCGTTCGTGCTTGAGAAATCGGCAGGCCGATGGCGTATCGCCGCTTACACGTGGGGTGTGACCGACGAGACAGATTGGCCGGCGGTGCCAACAGCGAACGAGACGAACGGGTCGGTCTCCGGCGATACGAACGAGGAAACACGCGCCCTTCTGGCTGCTGACGTGGCTTGGGAACAAGTTTATGCCGCGAAGGACCTCGCCAAATCGGTGGCCTTTTGCGACGAACACGGCTCCATGTTAGTACCCAACGCTCCTATTGCTACTGGGAAGGAAGCCCTTGCGAGAGCCATCGCGAGCGATTTTGCGCAGGGCAACACCACGTGGCACCCGAACAAAGTCGGTGTCGCCCGCTCTGGCGAACTTGGCTACACGAGCGGCACGACCGGCCTTACGTTCAAAGACGCATCGGGCAAAACTGTAACCAGCAAAGGAAATTACCTGACGGTATGGAAAAAAGTGGACGGTTCGTGGAAAGTTTTATTCGACTCGTTTAATTTTGAGTAGACTCGGCGCCAACTCCTGATAAGTCGACTAATCGGAAACTTGAAATCCACTTGTACGGTTAGCGCGTTTATCAGGACTTAGCGGAGAATTAGAATGGGATTCAAGTCCTCGCATCTGCTGCTTCAAGACATCGGAGCGCCTAAAGAACTGTATGGCAAAGGGGATGGCGCTGCAATCCCCTTCGCCACGGTACACGGCGTGCATTTTGATGGTTTGGGAGCCGGCTAGTCAACGGTGATACGAGTGCCGGAAGTTATGCCGGTGACCTCCGCGATTGGGGTTCCGACGCCGACGGCATCAAAGCTGGGTGGCCAGAGTTTGAAATCGAAGGTGCCAGTGTATGTCTTGCCGTTGGGCGTGACCTTATTTTTTTCGTCGACGGTGAATATGTTCGAAATTTGACCCGTCGTCGCGTCAAACATTAGACCGATATGGTGCAGCTTGACGCGGCCCTCGCCTAAGTCCTTCCAGACTCCCACGCAGATGGCTCCCTGCGAAAAAAAGGCCTGTTCAAATTCAGTTCCATCCGCGTGCCAGGTCTTAAAAGTTTCGGCGAACTGGAACGGAGCTGGAGGGAAAATAGGAGCGCCGGATTCGGTCTCGGCGGTGTAAATCAGGTGCCACAAACCAACGATGGAAGCGTGCTCGTTCATCTCTTCGGCCTGTGGATGATCGCCGCCGTGCGGGGCGACGAAGGGAGCTGAGACAGCGGCTCCCGCTTTGTTCAGGTTGGCGCAACCATCAGCCTTAGCGCCGGAAGCCGTGAGCAAAAGTCCCAATGCGATCAATGCAACGAGAGCGGTGAAACGCCCACCCCTAAGTTCTGGGAAGATCTTCGTTTGATTCATTAGTTCTCTCCTTGAAGTCTGGCTTGAAAGTTTGTGCGCTTGATGCTTGGCGTTGGGAGCCATTCGCCAAGTCCAATCCGCAGATTCGAGCGGCGGTTATGGCCCAAGCGCGAGCGCGGCCACAATGCAAAGTGACTCACGTCTCGAACATTCCCGAAACACCGTGTAAATTATTGCTCTCTATGTAAGTTACAGGTGATGTAAGACCGTGGCAGTAGCGACTGAGACTCGGTACTTGACTGCCGTTCATCGAAACCTGACAATCTGCAAACCGCGTTCCGTGGTTATAAGCCTCGCCCCTGGAGCTTTCGAACATGAAAACGACGACCGCGCGCACCGCTTCGTTTGGCCCATACACACTGGATTTGCGCTCCGGGGAGCTTCGGAAGTTCGGCGTTCGGTTAAAGTTAGGTGAGCAGCCATTCCAGATACTAGTGATGTTGCTTGAGAGTCCTGGGGAAATGGTGTCACGCGAAGAGCTTCGGGCGAGACTGTGGGCCAGTGACACGTTTGTGGACTTTGATCATGGCCTGAACTCCGCTGTCCAGCGCCTTCGGGATTGCCTTTCCGACACCGCTGAAAAGCCGCTCTGGATTGAAACTATTCCTCGCCGTGGTTATCGGTTCATCGCCCCGGTGGAGAAGCAGACAATACCTTCTCCCGAAGCGCTCCAGAAAACCGTGCCCGCGTTGAGTCCCTCAGAAAGTGATCCGGTGCGGCTCGCCGACTCGTCGCGAACCTATGTTTTACGCGCCTTCAACGTGGCGACACGCTGGGGATTTTCCATAGCCATCGCGTTGGTTGTGATTGCCGTTGTTGCGCTCGGTCTTAATGTCGGCAACGTACGTGGACGCCTGAGAATGGGTTCATCGGCAAGCGATTTCCGTTCGCTCGCAGTGCTGCCATTCGAGAATACGAGTAAGGACCCCAATATCGAGTACATCAGCGATGGCCTGGCAGAAACACTGATCGACAAACTCTCTCAAATTCCCAATCTCCGCGTGATGTCACGGGCGACGACCTTCGCCTACAAGAATACCGATGTGGACCCGCGCCAGGCGGGGCGCAATCTGCACGTGGCAGCGATCCTCGGAGGGAAGATAACAAAGTACGGTGACGCGCTGAGGATCCGCGCGGATTTGGTCAACGTCAGCGACGGTGCCGAGCTGTGGGGTCAGGACTACAGCCGGCCCATCTCGGATGTCCTCGCCGTGGAGTCGGACATATCGCGAGAGGTCACAGAGAAGCTTCGAATTCCGCTGGCAGGCAGCGAAGCGGCAAGGATGCCAAGGCGTGACACAGACAACCCCGAAGCCTACGAGGCCTTCCTTAAAGGTGAATTTGAAACAAGCAAGAAGACAAGAGACGGCCTGTTGAAAGGGGCGGATTATTTTGCACAGGCCGTGAAGTTGGATCCGAATTACGTTTGGGCCTACGACGGCCTTTATTGGAACTACGCCTTTTCCGCAGACCTGATCTCTCCCCCACGCGACGTTATGCCGAAAGCAAAAGCGGCCGCGGAACGGCTTTTGCAGATTGACGATGGTCTCGGCCTTGCGCATTCCGACATGGCAATGGTGTCCTTCACCTACGACTATGATTTCTCCGCGGCGGACAAGGAGCTCAAACGCGCTATGGAACTGACTCCCGTTCACACATACAGTTATGAACAGTATGGTATTTTTTTGGCCGCGATGCGGAGGTCGAACGAATCCGCTGCCGCTGCGGAGCAAGCTCAGAGGCTCGATCCACTTTCCAGCGAAGTAAACCTGTTCCTTGGAGAGACGCTATATTTCCTTCATCGCTACGATCGCGCGATCAATGAGCTTCGGAATGCGATCGAACTCGACCGCGGGGTGTGGATAACATACGTCTATCTTGGCTGGTGCTACGAAGCGCAGGACAAGCTCCCGCAAGCGATCGCAGAGTTTGAAAAGGCTCGCAAAATCACAGATTCGACGGCCCTGCCGCCCGCGGCGATTGCCCGCAGCTACGCTCTCCAAGGCAACAAAGCAGGGGCCCGCGAGATTCTGCGACAACTAAAGGTAGGCTCAGAGCACGATTACGTGTCTTCCTATGCGACAGCGGCAATTTACGCAGCTCTCGGCGAAAAGGACAAAGCCATTGAGCTACTCGATGAAGCCTACGAAGAACGATCGAGGTTTGTACCTTTTTTGGCTGTCGATCCCAAGTTTGATAGTCTCCGCTCGGACCCGCGGTTCCAGGATCTAATCCACCGAGTCGGAATCCCACAATAATTCTCAACCGAACGCACGCGCCCTGCGCTGACGCAGCGCCACGCTTCAGAATTAGTGACAAACAGGTGTCTATAGCAGAGACCGATATTGTCACCACAGAGAACCCAACCGCATTTAAGTGGACGATAAGTCGGGTGGTCTCAATGGGTCGACGCAACACCCAGCTCCGAGCCACCTTGCATTGAAAACAAAAGCCAAAAACGCTCGTTAGGTTAAATCAGCCGGAACACTGCCGTGGCTATGTTCTAACCGAGTACCGGCAAACCGTTCGATTCTTCACGGGAAGCATTGGCGGATCAACCCATTAGAAGGCTTTGGATCGACCGGTTGAGCTGGCACGCCTAACCGGACAAGTGCGCCGGTGTAACCTAGCGACTCGGCTGTCCCAGGGTTACCAAGCGGTGGAAGTATCTGCTGATCGAACCTCGTCGCACTGTCTGATGCACAACGGGCTCCTTCTGGGCCGACCGTGCGTGAGCGATAGCGGGAAAAGCCACAATGCTGAAGAGAATCAACAGGGGGAGCTTTCTGAGCTTCATCCGATCTCCTATGGTTCCGATTTTTCGACCAGATCGCTGTTCGCTGCGATCTACATTCGATATTCGCAGCGGAGGTCGGATCGCTCAATGGGTGGGAGGATGCAATTCTGGAGGTACCAAGGTTCTGGTACGCGCTCTGCGATCCCCGGCGCACGTGGTTAGCGCGTCGCACCGGTCTGACACAGCAGACGGCACTTGTCCGGTATGCAGGTTTACCACGCCCTGAGGTCGTTCCTGGGGTTGTTGCTGGTGCCATACGGCTTTATTTAGTGGAACGCAAGAGTGCCATCGGACCAATACGGCACTTCGATTGGGACGGTCCGCAGCGGCGGCAGCTCTTTGTTCAATGGACTATCCGGTTTGTCAGGGTCCGGAAACCACATAGACGTGGAACCAAGGGGCGCGTTCGGATCATTTTCGCCCAATTCACCAGCAGCTTTTATCGGCAAGAAAAACATCACGTGGCATAAATTGTGTGATTGGCCCAAATGGGTAAGGTATGCATCCTTGGACATCATGTAACTCATTGCCCCCGGCTCTACCGGCGGAATCTCTTTCTTCGCATACGCTTCTTGAATGCCCGCGATACGCTCTTTTACAGAGGTCACTCCAGCCAGCGTCATTTCCGTCATCTTTTGAAAAATCGGCAGGATCGACCGCACAGCCGCTGGATTGAGGCAAACCGCCCCTCTCATCTTCGGATTCCAGATGTCATAAAAATCGATGCTGGCCGTCCATGCCGGCCCCGCCATGCATACAAAACCGTTCGTCCCTGTCACCGCTGCATCCCAGCCTTTGGGCGTCAGCACCAAAATAGACGCATCCTTTGAGATGCCCTCCGGAGCGGCGCTTCGCGCCAGCGCGATTGCCGCGTCCCGGTCCATTAGATACTGCGCAAGCGGCAGCATCTTCGGATAAGGCCTCTCCGCCTCCTGTGCCCTCGTGCTCGCACTCATGTTCAACAAGCCAATGAGCGCGAGCGTACCGGCGGCAGCTCTGGCTGCAATCTTTTCGATCTTTGCAAATCGCATCATGCTCCTTTTCGTTTCCTTCCTGCCGAGGATCTTTCCGCGACTGCGCAAGGCTCGACGCTTAGCTTCCTCGTGCAACCGAAGGTCCAAACTCAAACCCTGTCATTTGCGGTGACTTAGGGCTGTGTTGATCTACCGGAATTATGAGTTTCTGGATGACCGTTGTGAGAATAGTGTGTGCACGTCCGTTCTTACATGCGACGGCGTGGTAATGCCCGACCATGCGCCACTCAAAACCCCGGCACGGTCCTGGTAAGTTGCTTATCGGACATTGAGAAACAGTGCTTGGTCGCACATTGCCCAAAAACATTTGTATTTGGGCAGATGACGTGCGCGATCTAAGTCCTGCCCTGACAGCACCGATACCCGTCGAAATCGCGAGGGATTTTGGGCAGGCAGACCTGCATTTTGCCGACGGTACTCCACTTGGCCGGTAAGGCGACTCATCGTCCAAGTCGCCGCCCGCGCGATTACGCAGTTAGGTGCCCGCAATAGCTTCCGCGTGGCCGACAATTTCGGGTGCAACAGATAAAATTCATGCCGATGCGACTTGCAACAGCTGCTCCTTCGTCACTCTTCTCCCCCGTTGCACTCAGCTTATGGTATGCAGTCGACCGCTCACGATCAGCAAATCTGTCCCACTTTGCGCGAAAAGTTAGCCGCAATAAGTACCCCAAAACTATGGCCCAAATGGCCGAAAATCGGCGAAAGGCGCAACCGTCAGTTGGAACGTATTGGCCATGTGTCGCGCGTTCGCTACGTTCTCCGCGTGCTCTTGTAGATTCTTCCCACCGGAGACCTAACCGAAGCGATTGACCGCCGGGAAGTGTTCTGTCCGGACGGTGGGTGAATCGCGGAAGCGGAACTGAACGTGGATTACATCCTCGGCCGGTAAGGGATTCCAGCGCGTCAGATTTTCGAGCCGTTGTGATGTCATGAGAGCACCTTTCCCAGAGTCTAGAAGCAAGCTCGGCAGCTTCGATATCCGAGACCTGCGCGTAGGTCAGCGTACTTTTCGGATCGCGGGGCCTTATGTGTATCTGAAGATAAGCGACAGACAATCTAGCAGGCAGGAGATGGGCCGCAGACCTATGCTTTCTTACACGACCCATCTTTGCAGCCCTTGCAACTAGCGGCAACTGGCCAACAGTACAGGCCGGTGCGCATCGTAAACGGCTGGACGCGCTTTCCGGACAAGTACCGTCGGCTGTCTCGGACCAGTGCGACGCGCTAACTGGGTGCGGCGGAGGATCGCCGAGCCCGTACCAGAACCTTGGTACCTCCAGAATTGCATCCTCCCACCCATTGAGGGATCCGATAGTCGCTGCGAATATCCAATCTGGGTCGCAACGAAGAGCGATCCGGCAGAAAACTCGGAACCATAGGAGACCGGATAAACCTCAGAAAGCTCCCCTTGTTGATTCTTTTTAGTATTGCGTTTTTGCCCGCCATTACGAACGCACACCCGACGCAAAAGAATCCCGTTGTGCATCAGACGGTGCGACGCGGTTCGATCA